>JACCDN010372745.1_pt1 | contig 77695 bp, 63 predicted proteins | sample 7441691 | NCBI WGS metagenome assembly JACCDN01 (sample SAMN15323439, study PRJNA562643) | freshwater metagenome | isolation source: river surface water | place: USA:Blue River Watershed | collected 2017-08-16
CAAACGCTCAAGAAGTAACAGCGGGTACAAACCCATTGAACCCCGATACAGATGGTGACGGAGTGATCGACGGCACAGAAGTTGCAGACGGCACAAGTCCATTAAATCCATGTCAATTTGTATTGGCACACCAAATGGTAACGCCAAATTCAGCATGGAACAATTTAGACTGTGACAACGATGGTTTAACCAATGCTGAAGAGATTGCGATAGGCACTGATCCATTGAATGCAGATTCAGATGGCGATGGTGTTTTAGACGGAACAGAGGTTGATGACGATACGGATCCAACCAATCCATGTGAGGCCAATATGGCGCACGTAACTGAACCACTAAGTCAAGAATTTTTAGATGGCGATTGTGATGGCGATGGCTTAACCAATGGTGAAGAGATTGGACCAAACCCTAACGAGCCATTTGATCCAAATGGTAATGGCATTCCGGATTATTTAGAGCCAAACAACCACATGCCATCTGATGATGATTTAGAGATATTCAACTTGGTAACACCAAATGGCGATGGCGACAATGATGTTTTTGTGATACGAAACATTGAGCGTTATCCTGAGAATTCGGTAGAGATTTACAACCGTTGGGGAGTTAAAGTATTTGATGTTAATGGCTATGGTCAAAACCAAAACTTCTTTAGAGGTTTATCGGAAGGAAGAGCAACGGTAAATCGAGATTCAGAGTTACCGGTAGGAACCTATTGGTACATTATCAAATACAAAAATGCTCAAGGCAATTGGAAACAACGTGTAGGGTATTTATATCTGAACAAATAAGAATAGATTAAAAGAGGGTGAATGTTTTCCTTCACCCTTTTCAAAAACAACGATACGATGAAAAAAGTTTTAGCAAGTATTATTTTTAGTTTTATGGCAATAGGTATGTTGCAAGCGCAGCAAGATGCCCAATATACCAATTACATGTATAATACGATGAACATCAATCCGGCCTATGCAGGTTCGCGAGGCACAATGAGTGTATTTGGATTGCACAGAACACAATGGGTAGGTCTTGAAGGCGCACCTACAACCAACACTTTTTCGCTTCATGCGCCCCTGAACGATTCAAATGTAGGTATGGGATTAACGGTGATGAATGATGTAATTGGTCCTTCAGAGGAAAGCACCATTTCGGCTGATTTCTCCTATACGATCAACACATCAGACAGCTATAAGTTGGCCTTTGGTTTTCGCGCTACAGCGCATTTGTTGAATGTAGATTTTACCAAATTAAACATATACAATCCTGGGGATGTGATGGCGCAATACAATATTGACAATCGTTTTTCGCCCAATTTTGGAGTAGGAGCCTACTGGTATTCCGATAACACCTATTTTGGATTGTCTATTCCAAATATGTTAGAGACCCAACATTTTGATAAAAATCAAGCCCAATACAGCGCTACTTCCGTACCGTATGAGCGCATGCATTTTCATTTTATTGCGGGTAAGGTATTTGATATGCATCCCTCGGTACAATTCAAACCTGCTGTATTAGCTAAAATGGTAGAAGGCGCACCGTTGCAGTTGGATTTTTCAGCCAACTTTCTATTCCATGAAAAAATCACTTTGGGAGCAGCCTATCGATGGGATGCGGCTATGAGTATGTTGGCCGGCTTTCAAGTGAGTGATAATTGGTTCATTGGTTATGGCTATGATAGCGAAGTGACCAAATTAGCCAATTACAATTCGGGATCGCATGAATTGTTCTTGCGTTATGAATTCAGCAGAAAGAAACAAGTAGTATCACCTAGATTTTTCTAAAACAACCTATGAAAAAGCAATTTATATACATCATTTTTGCGCTGTTAGCAACAGGAGCTCAAGGAATCGCACAACAATCCAAATTGGATTTGGCACAAAAAAAATACAATCAATTGGCCTATAGCGAATCCATCAAAATCTATGCAGATTTAGCCAAAGATGGCTACAAGTCTAAAGAGTTGTTAGAAAATCTAGCCAATGCATATTACTACAAAGCCGATTTTGTTCCGGCAAAACAATGGTACGATTCCTTGTATGTTTTCACACAAGATTTATCAGCCAATACTTACAGCAAATATGTAAGCACTTTAAAAACCCAACAAGAGTATACAAAGGCCGATCAGGTTATGGCACAAATGGCAGCAAAATACCCAACCGATTCTCGCGTTAAGGTATATGCGGCCAACAAAGAATACTTGAAAAACAGCAAAAAAGCACCTACTACGGCAAAAGTAACCAACGCTGGAATAAACAGTGTTAACTCCGATTTTTCACCGGCCTTCTTAGGCGATAGTGCCATTGTTTTTAGCTCAACACGTGCTACTCAAAAAGCCTTGGTAAGCAAACACAATTGGACCGGAGAGTCGTACACAAATTTATATGTAACTACCCAACTGTCAAAAAAAGGCAGCCTAGAGAAAGACAGCACCTCCCTTCCAAAAGGACTAAACGGACAAATCAACAAGTTTTATAACGAATCATCGGCGGTATTTACCAAAGACCGCAAAACCATGTATTTCACCAGAAACAACCAGTTGAAATTAAGCGCTAAAACCGATACGTTAAACACGGTATTGTTAAAGATCTACAAAGCAACCTACGATGGAAAGAAATGGGGTAACGTAAAAGAACTTCCCTTCAATAACGACAACTACAGTTGTGCTCATCCTGCTCTTTCAGCGGATGAAAAAGAATTGTATTTTTCATCCAATCAACCCGGTTCAAAAGGCATGTCGGATATTTACAAAGTAGCAATTCTTGAAAACGACACCTACGGGACACCCGAAAATTTAGGCGATAAAATCAACACCGAAGGTAGAGAAACCTTCCCGTTTATTACCAAAGATAATGTCCTGATTTTTGCTTCGGATGCTCGTGCCGGACTCGGAGGATTGGATTTGTATTATGTACACTTAGACAGCGAAACCCAACAAGTGAAAACTTTTGGGGCCCCAGTAAACTCACCTCAAGACGATTTTGGATTGATTTACAGAGACGCACTTCAAGATGGCTTTTTTACCTCTAACCGTAGTGAAGATAACCTAGGGAAAGACGACATCTACAGCTTCAAATCATTAGAGCTTCCCAAGTTGTTTAAAGTAGTGGCTGCCGTGCAACAGGAACAAAGCAATACACCGGTTGAGGCGCAAGTAACACTATTAGACCAAGACAAAAATCCAATAGCTCAAGTAACGGCAAAAGACGGAAAAGTAACGTTTCCCGATTTAGAACAAGGCAAAAACTATTTTGTAACTGTAACCCACCCCGATTTTGAAACTTATGAAGGGCCTGTAACTTTCAAAACAAAAGAGACCCAAATTCAAATCATGCTCAAGAAAAAAGAATTGGAATTATCGGAAGTAGATTTGGCAAAAATTCTAGGAATACGCATCATTTATTTTGATTTAGACAAACATTTTATCCGAACAGATGCTGCTCTTGAATTGCAAAAAATTGCAGACATCATGAAGCAATACCCACAAATGAAAATCGATGTGCGTTCGCATACCGATAGCCGCAGTGCTGCCGATTACAACCTGCAATTATCACAAAAAAGAGCCGACGCTACACGCGCATGGTTAATCAAGCAAGGCATCGCTCCAGCGCGATTAACAGCACACGGATATGGCGAATCCAAATTGGTTAATCAATGTGCAGATGGTGTAAAATGTACGATTGAACAACACCAAGCCAACCGCCGTTCCGAATTCATCATCATCGAATAAAAAATTTTTTATCAAAAAGCCCAACTCAATTGAGTTGGGCTTTTTGTTTGTAGTAAAGTGCAGTTTCTTTTATTTCTTATAAAAATTATTATGCTCCACATATTCCCAAACTTTATTGGGCAACATCGGAACTACATTTTTACCGTTTTTAATGCTTTCGCGAATGAAAGTTGAGGACAATTCAATCACAGGCGCACCAATTCTTTGGATTTTCGGATGATTTACAAATTGCTCGTCTATCTCACCTGAATTCACACGTGGATAGACATAAATAGCATGATTTTGTAAAATAACTTCGTAGTTTTTCCACTTGTGCAGCGAGTTCAAATTGTCTTCACCCATGAGTAATGAAAATTCATGTTTTGGAAATTTTTCTTGTAAATGCGCTAAAGTATTTACGGTATAATTCGGTTGGGGTAATTTGAATTCGATATCGGAGGGTTGAATTTTCGGATAATCTTCGGTTGCCAAATGTACCATGTGTAAGCGGTGGTAATCAGCCAACAACGAATTTTTTTGTTTGTGCGGATTGTGCGGGGTAACCACCATCCAAACTTGATCCAAATCGGTATTTTCTGCCATGTGATTGGCAATAATTAAATGCCCAATGTGAATGGGATTAAACGTTCCGAAATACAAACCTATTTTCATTTTTTTAGTAATTAGTAAAGTGTGATTAGTGATTAGCTTTAAGTGTTTTAGAAAAAGCGTTAATCATTTTCGACTCTTCTTCAATTTGATTTAATAATTCTTGAAATAATTCCAAATTAGTAATAAAGCCTAATTCTTTCGCAATAATTTATTTGTGTTTCTATTTCAAATAAAGAACCTCTTGCGATATCTAAAAAGTGACTAAATGATTTATCTGTATTTCTACCATAACCTTCAGCAATATTTGAAGGAATTGATACAGAAGCTCTTTTTAATTGACTTGAAAGCGCATACATTTCTTCTTGAGGAAAAGTTTTTACAAGTTGATAAACTAATTTTACAATTGTAATTCCTTTTTTCCAGATTAATAAATCTTTGTATGATTTTATTTCATTCATTTTAAGCTAATTACTAATCACTTTTTACTAATTACTCTTTATTAATAAAATCCTTCACCAATTGGTATGCATCTTCTTTGGCTATCTCTAAATCATAATTTTTGATGATGGTGTCAAATTGTGGCGCGGTTGCTAATTCTACTGACGCTTTTGCAATACGCATATTGATTTTGTCTTCGCTCTCGGTAGAACGTTGTTTTAAACGTCTTTTTAATTCATCAACACTGGGGGGTTTTACAAAAACCGCTAAGGTTTCGTTTGGAAATTTACTTTTAATACGCAATCCGCCTGCCACATCAATGTCAAAAATTACGTGTTTTCCTAAAGCCCAGATGCGTTCTACTTCCGTTTTTAAGGTACCGTAGAAATTATCGGTGTACACTTCTTCCCATTCCACGAAATCTTCTGCTTTGATGTGCTTTTTGAATTCGTCCCAAGAGATGAAATAATAATCTTTTCCATCTACTTCTTCGCCACGAGGCGCTCGCGTGGTACACGAGATCGAAAATTCTAAATTCAAATCGGGTTGGGCTAATAAGTGTCTTACTATAGTGGTTTTTCCTGAACCGGATGGCGCAGAGAATACTAATAATTTTCCTTTTTGCATTGTTTAGTTGTATCGTCTATTTTCTTTATTCTTTTCTCTTTTTTCTTAAAGAACATTCAAAACTTGCTCCTTAATCTTTTCCAATTCATCTTTCATCATTACTACCAATTTTTGCATTTCGGAATGATTCGATTTTGAACCCATAGTATTGATTTCTCTTCCCATTTCTTGGGTAATGAAACCTAATTTTCTTCCGTTAGCTTCTGTTCCATTTAGCGTTTCTAAGAAATAGTTCAAATGGTTGCCCAAACGCACTTTTTCTTCAGTAATATCATATTTTTCTAAATAAAAAATCAATTCTTGCTCGAAACGATTTTCATCCACATTGACTTTTAATTCCTCTAAAGCAGTTCTTAAACGTGTTTTTACAGTTTCAATGCGTTCGGCATCGTAAGAAACCGCTTCGTTCATTAAATTATGAATATTTGCTATGCGCAATTGGAATTCTTTTTCTAAAGAAGCGCCTTCATCTTTTCTGAAATTCACAATGTTTTCCAAGGCTTCATTAATCACCGCTTGTATTTGTTTCCATTCCGTTGCATCAATTTCATCGCGCTCAGTTTTTAAAGCATCCGGCATACGAACTGCCATTTTCAGTAATTCCGTCTCATCTGCATTTGGAATTACGGCTTTCATTTGATTCATGTAGCCTTTAACAATAGGCACATTGATTTTTGAAGTCGTTTCTTCGCCAGTTACTTCTACATATAATGAAAAATCAACCTTTCCGCGCTCTAAATGCTGCGAAATTTGATTGCGTAAACCCAATTCCATCTCACGAAAAACCGATGGCATTCGCGTATTTAAGTCTAAACCTTTACTGTTTAGCGATTTGATTTCTACGGTAATTTTTTTGGTGGGTAATTGCAAAGAAGCTTTCCCAAAACCCGTCATGGAGTGTATCATAATTGTATAAAAATGTCTTCAAAGATAAGAAAAGTTCTTAGTATATAGTAATGAGTGAAAAGTGATCAGTCTTTTCAAAAAGGCTAGTGGCTAATTACTTGTTACTAGTAACTTTTTTCTGCGTTACCAAATAAACCCCAACAAATATCAACACCGCCGAAATCAATTTCACGACACTCAAATCGTCTTTTCCCAAACTAACGGCGAAAATGGTGGCAAAAAGGGGTTGTAAATAAATAAAAACCGCAACCGTTGTGGGTTTTAATTCCCGCATGGAAATCAGATTTAGCAAATACGTTAAAAAGGTTGAAAACACGACTACAAAACCAATTTTCCAAAATATATCCGTTGGTAAATGCCTAAAATCTACCGCTTGAAATTCGCCCCAACCAAAAGGTAACACCATCAAAAAACCAAAAGTGTAAATCCACTTTACGAAGGTGAAGGCGTTGTATTTATCCATTAATTTCTTCACGATGATGAGGTAAAATCCATAAGAAACCGCATTTACAAAAACCAATAAATTTCCTAAAGAGGCGTTTGTAGCATTTACTAACGATTTTCCATATAAGATTAACGTTATGGTTCCGGCTAGGCCTAAAATGATGCCCAACACTTTTCGGTTTTCCATGCGTTCTTTCATGATGAATGCTGATAAAACCAAAACAATCATGGGTGTGGTCACCATCAAAACGGCTCCCATTATGGGCGAAGTGTAGCTCAATCCTTTAAAGAAAGTTAGCATGTTCAAGGCAACACCAAACAAAGCCGCCGCAATTATTCTTGGAAAATCTTCTTTAGCGATTTTTTCTTTGGGACCAAAAAAGGAAATCAACCAAAATAACAAAACCGAACCACCAACACGCATCACAATAAACCCAAAAGCATTGACATATTTAGGCATAACATCCTTAGCAATAGTAAAGGTTACACCGTAAATGATGGAAACTAAGGTAGCGGCAACTAAAGCCCAACTTCTTTTAGACACTTTGAAGAGCTTTCGTTAATTTAAGTACATTAGGTTGTGTGTTCCCGATAAAAATCTCATCATTAAAAAGAACAACTGGACGACTCAAAAACGTGTAATGTTCTAAAAGGTATTTTTTGAAATCGGCTTCGGTTAGATTTTTATCTTTTAAACCCAACGATTTATACAACTGGGCTTTTTTGCTAAACAACGCTTCGTAACTTTTTGAAAGTTGGTACATTTCTTCCAAATCACTTTCCGAAATCGGATTTTGACGGATATCAATAAAGGTCAATTTATTTGAGTTGGGTAATGATTTGATGATTTTTCGGCAGGTATCGCACGAAGCCAAATAGTATATTTTGTTCATTTTATGTTTTTTTCATTAGCAGCCACAAAAATACAGCCTTTTGAATTCTAAAAATCAGTAATTTTGTAAAAAAACACATCGGAATGAAATTCAATACCAAAACCATACATGGTGGTCAGCATCATGAAAAAATAACAGGAGCTGTTATGCCTCCCGTATTTCAAACATCAACTTACGTGCAAACGAGTCCCGGAAAACCTGTTGGAGATTACGAATACAGTAGGGCGGCAAACCCCACAAGAACGGCTTTAGAAGAGGCACTAGCAAGTATCGAAAACGGGGCAAGAGGCTTGGCTTTTTCTTCGGGATTAGCGGCAACAGATTGTTTATTACGCATGTTCAAAGCGGGTGATGAAATCATTGCTATGGACGATTTATATGGAGGAACATATCGATTATTCACCCGATTGTATAAAGATAGCGGTATCAAATTTCATTTTGTAGACATGAATGATTTGGATAAATTCCAATCGTTGATCAATGAAAACACCAAATTGGTTTGGGTGGAAACACCTACCAATCCATTAATGAAATTAGCCGATATTGCTGCCATTGCACAAATTACTAAAATGCACAATATATTATTTGCTGTGGATAATACATTTGCAACACCATATTTGCAAAAACCGTTGGATTTAGGGGCTGATATTGTAATGCATTCAGCCACAAAATATTTAAGCGGACATTCTGATGTGATTGCTGGAGCCTTAATTATAAAAGACAAAGCATTGGGAGAAGAATTGCATTTCAAGCAATTTGCTACAGGTGCTACCTTAGGACCAATGGATTCTTTTTTGGTATTGAGAGGAATAAAAACCTTGCATTTGCGCGTGCAACGTCATTGTGAAAATGGTGAAAAAGTAGCTGCTTATTTGAATAATCATCCACTAGTTGAAAGAGTATATTATCCCGGACTAGCTTCACATCCGTTCCATCAGATTGCTCAAAAACAAATGAGCGGTTTTGGTGGTATGGTCACGTTCACGTTCAAATCCGGTAAAAAAGAAGACGCCATTAAATTCTTAGAAAAGCTAAAAGTATTTACATTAGCTGAATCATTAGGTGGTGTAGAATCCTTAGCCAACCATCCTGCATTAATGACACACGCGTCTATTCCTGAAGATAAGCGAAAAGAAGTGGGTATTTCCGATGATTTGGTGCGCTTGAGTGTGGGAGTAGAAGACATTGATGATTTACTAATTGATTTGGAACAAGCGTTCAAAGGATAACAGATGCAATAGCTTTAAGTTGCAGTAAGGAGAACCCATAGGTTTTTCAGGTTATTTTTTAATAATTCAGAAATACTTGTATATTTGTCCACTTAACGCAAACGTTTTCATTGATACAAAAAATAGAAAATTATAGCCCCATGATGAAGAAAAAAATAAATGATTTTATGGCGCAAGTTGAAGCCAAAAATCCTAACGAACCCGAATTTATTCAAGCGGTAAGAGAATTTGCGGAAACCGTAATTCCTTTTATTGCAGACAACAAAAAATACGACGGAAAAAATTTATTGTTGCGCATTGCTGAGCCCGAAAGAGCTATAATTTTTAGAGTGCCTTGGGTAGATGACGCAGGAGAAATCCAAGTGAACAGAGGTTTTAGAATCCAAATGAATTCAGCTATCGGTCCTTACAAAGGAGGTATTCGTTTTCACAATACTGTAAACTTATCGGTATTGAAATTTTTGGCTTTCGAACAAGTTTTCAAAAACAGTTTAACCACATTACCTATGGGTGGTGGTAAAGGAGGCTCAGACTTTGATCCACAAGGAAAATCAGATGCAGAAGTAATGCGTTTTTGTCAATCGTTTATGACGGAATTGTGTCGTCATATTGGGCCTGATTTAGACGTCCCAGCTGGAGATATTGGTGTGGGTGCTCGTGAAATTGGCTATATGTTTGGTCAATACAAGCGTATTCGAAATGAATTTACAGGAGTGCTAACTGGAAAAGGATTGGCCTATGGAGGTTCATTAATTCGTCCGGAAGCCACAGGATACGGTGTAGTTTATTTCACCGAACAAATGCTTAAAACCAGAGGAGAAAAAATTGCAGGTAAAACGGTAGCTATTTCAGGTTTTGGAAATGTAGCTTGGGGAGTAGCTTTGAAAGTCAATGAATTGGGCGGAAAATTAGTTACCATTTCAGGTCCTGACGGCTATATTTATGATGCCGACGGAATTTCAGGTGATAAAATTGACTTTATGTTGGACATGCGAGCTAGCGGCGATAACAGAGCCCAAGCTTATGTTGAGAAATATCCAAAGGCAGTTTTCCACAAAGGAAAAAGTCCTTGGGAAGCAAAAGTAGACATCGCAATTCCATGTGCTACTCAAAATGAATTGACCGAAGCAGATGCTAAAAAATTAATTGCTAACGGCGTGATGTGTGTTACAGAAGCAGCAAACATGCCATGTACATTAGACGCAATCAAACAATTTTTAGATGCCAAAGTACTATTTGCACCCGGTAAAGCGGCAAATGCAGGCGGGGTGGCAGCATCTGGGTTAGAAATGACACAAAATTCGATTCGTTTAAATTGGACCAGTGAAGAAGTAGACATGCGTTTAAAAGATATCATGGTCGGAATTCATAGCCAGTGCAAAACCTATGGAACGGATCCTGACGGTTATGTAAACTATGTAAAAGGAGCCAATATCGCCGGTTTTGTTAAAGTAGCCGATGCTATGTTAGCTCAAGGAGTTGTATAATCCTTTCCATTAAATATTTTAGCGCTTTCATTCATTTGAAAGCGCTTTTTTTTGGTTGTATATCAAAATTGAAATTAATTCGTTTATAGTATATTTGTAGTAAATAATTGGAATGAAGCAATCGGTTTACATTTTTGTTTTTTTTCTTTCTCATGTATTGTTTGCTCAATCAAACAATCAATTGTGGAAGGGCTATTTTTCGTACAATGAAATTGTAGATGTTTCCGCTGGTTCTGGAATAGTATTAGCAGCTACTCAAAATACCGTTTTTTCACAAACAACAGTTTCTTCTGAATCGACTATTCACAATTCCATTACGGGGTTTAAACCCGAATCCATTACAGCTATACATTATTCGGAAACAACACGTAAAATTTTTGCAGGAAATGCAAATGGATTACTCTTGGTAATTCAACCCGATGGATCGGTGACAACCAAAGTTGACATTATCAACGAAGTACCTGTAGCGCCCAACAAAAAGAAAATCAACGATTTGTATGAACACAATGGCCGTTTATACCTGGCCACCGATTATGGTATTTCGGTAGTAGACGCTACAACTTTAGAGTTTATTAGTACTTATTTTATTGGAACTTCCGGCGAAGAAACAGCGGTGTTGCAAACCACTGTTTTAGCCAATGAAATATATGCAGTTACCCGCGATTTTGGTATTCGTAAAGCAACAGTTTCCAATCCCAACCTATTTGATTTCAATCAATGGCAAACGTTTACCACAGGATCTTGGACGGGAATTGTGACGTTCAACAGTCAATTGGTTGCCATGAACGCTGATGCAAAAACCTATAAATTTAATGGCACTTTGCCGCAAGTTATACTCAACCAAACCCAAGCCGGATTAAAATTAAAAACCAATGGTTCCGAATTAATCATTACCACATTGAATCATGTTTTTGTATTAAATCAAGCCTTTTCACAACGGGCAAATATTACTTCCATTCCTGGTTTTTTGGTAACTTTTACAGCTGCAAACGTTGTCGGGAACAAAATATATGTGGGTACCCAAAAAGACGGATTGTTTTCTACCGACTTAACCAATCCAACTGTTTTCGAAAATTTATCCCCTAATGGTCCGCTTCAAAATTATATTTTTCGCGTTAAAAAAGCCCCAAATTTATTGTGGACCGTTTATGGTGATTATACTTTTGATTACAATCCGTTTCCGCTTGAAGAATTGGGCATCAGTAATTACGACCAAAATATAGGGTGGAAAACCATCCCATATTCCAATTTATTGGAAGCAAAGTGTTTATCGGATATTGCCATAAATCCATTAAACCCTACTAATGTTTTTTTTAGCTCCTATTTTTCAGGGGTATTAGAATTAACAGGTGAAACTCCTTTTCTTCACGATCCTTCCAATTCGGGACCTAGCGGTTTAGAACCATTTACCCCTCAAACATGGGTGTTGAATAACAGCCCCGCATTTGATAAAAATGGAAATTTATGGGTAACCAATCGAGGCACCGATAAAGCTTTAAAAGTACTTCGCACTTCCAATCAATGGCAATCCTATGACATTGGAGATTACATCACTAATGGAAGGTTTGCTCCCATGGCCATCGATAAAAATCAAACCAAGTGGTTGCCTACTCGAGATGATGGCGTCATCGCTTTTAACGACACTCAGAACAACAAGACACTCGTCATCAATACCGATAGCGGGTTGCCTTCTACCAATGTGTTGTGCGTAGCTATTGACCAACGCAATCAACTTTGGATTGGAACCGCAGCTGGTCTTCGTGTTTTGTCGAGTGTGAATCAATTTCTTCAAAGAGAGGAACTCAATGTATCCAGTATTATTATCCAAGAAGGCGATTTGGCGCAAGAGTTGTTTTACCAACAATTAATTGTGGATATTGCTGTTGATGGCGCCAATCGAAAATGGGTTGCCATAGAAAATGGAGGCGTTTTCTTGGTTTCCGCTGATGGTCAACAAACCATTCATCGGTTTGATGTGACCAACTCGCCGCTGCCAAGCAACTCGGTAAACGATATTGAAATTGATGGAGTTTCTGGTGAGGTGTTTTTTGCAACCGATAAAGGCATGGTTTCATTTTTAGGAACATCAACACAACCAAGTGATAATTTAGCTGATGTTTATGTCTATCCAAATCCTGTTCGACCGGGTTTTTTGGGGACCGTAAAAATTAGCGGATTGACCGATAAAGCTACAGTCAAAATTACCGATATAGAAGGAAATTTAGTACATGAAACTACAACAGCTGGAGGAACAATTGAGTGGGATACAACCGCCTTCGGAAAATATAAAGTCGCCTCAGGGGTATACATGATTTTTGTTTCCTCAGAAGACGGATTACAGACTACCGTAAAAAAAGTAATGATAATTCGATAAGGATGATAGAGAAAAATGCGTTTGATTTTCTGAGGCTATTTTTTGCAGTATCTATCTTTTTTTGCCATTTGGCTGAACTGTCCATGCAGGGCGAACTTCAGTTTCTCTTGTCCATCTTTAGTGCAAGCATTGCGGTAAAAGCATTTTTTGTCATCAGCGGCTTCTTAATAGCTAAGAGTTACGCAAAAAGCACCTCACTTAGACAGTACCTTATTAAAAGAGCCAAACGAATATTACCGGCATATGTTTTTGTCATACTGCTTTCAACGGTTGTACTGTTTTTTGTTTCTAATCTTTCAGCAGGCCAATATTTTACGAATCCTAGTATCTTTGGATATGTAGGTTGGAATTTGATTTTCATGAATTTCATGCAACCGTGTTTACCTGGGGTTTTTGATCACAATTTAATTTGTTCGGTAAACGGAGCTTTGTGGACATTAAAAATTGAAGAAGGTTTTTATCTTTTGATCCCGTTACTATTCTATTTTTTTGATAAATTGAAAAACAAAACGGCAGTACTCATTTTACTTTATGGCTGTTCTATAGCTTATTTTCAGTTGTTTTCTGAGTATTACAAACTCCCCATACTGGCAAAACAATTGCCTGGGTATTTGTCTTATTTTTCGGTAGGAATGTTGTTGTATTTTAATTTTCAAACCTTGCAAAAACACAATAAGATGGTTTTGTTCGGCTCAATTTTGTTTTTTTTGAGCATGCTATTTCAGTACAATGCCTATCTATTTCCGTTGAGTTTAGGATTGCTGGTGATACAATTGGCCTATAACTTGCCCTTTTTGAATAATTTTGGGAAGTATGGCGATTTTACTTATGGCATTTATATTTTTCATTTTCCAATCATTCAAGTGTTCAAACACTTCGGACTATTTGAACAATACAACCCATTTTTGGTGGGTGCGATGATTGGCATTGTAACCCTACTGATGGCTATATTTTCTTGGTTTTTTATTGAGGTGAAATTTTTAGACAGATACAAAAACAAAACCATCTCATGCAAGTAAAAACCAAAGCTATTGTTCTTTCTTCATTAAAATATCAAGAAAAAAGTTTGATCGTCAAATGCTTTACCGAAAGTGATGGGCTAAAAAGTTATTTTGTCCCAAGTGCCTATTCGGCTAAAAAAGCAAATCAAAAAATTGCTTATTTTCAACCCTTAACGCTATTAGAAATTGAAGCCAATCACAAAAACAAGGGCACGTTAGAGCATTTTAAAGAAATTCGTTTGGCCCACAGTTATTACACAATTACTACTGATGTTGTCAAAAGTACTCTGGTTATTTTTCTTTCTGAAATTTTACACCATGCCATTAAAGAAGAAGAAAAAAATCAAAATTTATTTTCTTTTTTAGAAACGGCTTTATTGTGGTTAGACACAAACGACGAGGTCACTAATTTTCACTTGATTATGATGACTGAAGTTACCAAATATTTAGGATTTTATCCCGACGATTCCGAAATTGATTATCCGTTTTTTGACAGCAAAGAAGGCTATTTTACGCCCTTTCAAAACACACATACACTCAGTGATCATGAAACACATTTGTTCAAACGGTTGTTGCAATTAAAATTTGATTCCGATCAAAAGGTGTTTGCCGGATTAGAACGCCAAATACTGCTCAAAATCCTTTTGGATTACTATACGTTACATTTGGAAGGTTTTAAAAAACCAAAATCGCTGGACGTACTTAAAGAAGTTTTTTCGTAACCAACAACTTTTGCCTTTTACCTTTTGCCTTTTACCTTTAAATCATTACTTTCGCAAATTGATTTAAGTAAGCGACAAAATGAGTACAAAATTTACTGAATACAAGGGACTTGACTTGCCTACAGTGGCATCCGAAGTTCTTGATTTTTGGAAAAAAAACAGCATCTTTGAACAATCGGTAACGTCTCGTGAAGGCGCCACGCCTTATGTGTTTTTTGAAGGGCCACCATCTGCAAATGGATTGCCTGGAATTCACCACGTAATGGCGCGTGCTATTAAAGATATTTTTTGTCGTTATAAAACCCAAAAAGGCTACCAAGTTAAGCGAAAAGCAGGTTGGGACACACACGGATTGCCGGTTGAATTAGGTACCGAAAAAGAACTGGGCATCACCAAAGAAGATATCGGAAAAACTATTTCGGTGACGGAATACAACGAAGCGTGTAAAAAAACGGTGATGCGTTATACAGACGTATGGAACGACTTGACCGAAAAAATGGGCTACTGGGTAGATATGGAAGATCCGTATGTGACCTACAAATCCAAATACATGGAAACGGTTTGGTGGTTATTAAAACAAATTTATAACAAAGATTTATTATACAAAGGCTACACCATTCAGCCGTATTCTCCAAAAGCAGGAACTGGTTTGTCTTCTCACGAAGTGAATCAACCCGGATCGTACCGTGATGTTACGGATACAACTATTGTAGCGCAATTCAAAGCAAAAGAGGAAACCTTACCAAGCTTTTTAAAGGGATTTGGCACGGTTCATTTCTTGGCTTGGACGACAACACCTTGGACGTTGCCTTCAAACACAGCATTGACAGTTGGTCCAAAAATCGATTACGTTTTAGTGAAAACGTTCAATCAATATACTTTTGAACCTGTAAACGTGGTTTTGGCCAAGAATTTGGTTGGTAAACAATTCGGTAAAACTTACTTCGAATCGACAGAAGCTCTAGATTTTGAAAACTTTAAAGCAGGAGATAAAAAAATTCCTTTCCAAATTTTAGCCGAAGCAAAAGGAGCAGATTTAGTAGGAATTCGATACGAGCAATTGATGCCATTGGCCTTGCCCTATCAACATCCTGAGAATGCCTTTAGAGTAATTTCGGGAGATTTCGTTACTACGGAAGACGGTACTGGAATTGTACATACCGCACCTACGTTTGGAGCAGATGATGCTAAAGTAGCCAAAGAAGCTACTCCAGAAGTACCACCCATGTTGGTGTTAGACGATAACGGAAATCCGGTTCCTTTAGTTGATTTACAAGGGAAATTCGTTTCGGGATTAGGCGCCTTGTCAGGTAAATATGTTAAAAATGAATATTACAACGAAGGAGAAGCACCAGAACGTTCTGCAGATGTAGAAATTGCAATCCAATTAAAAGAAGAAAACAAAGCTTTTAAGGTTGAAAAATACGTTCACAGTTATCCGCATTGTTGGAGAACTGACAAACCAATTTTATACTATCCTTTAGATTCTTGGTTCATCAAAGTAACCGAAATCAAAGATAGAATGTTTGACCTCAACGAAACCATCAATTGGAAGCCCAAAGCAACCGGAGAAGGGCGTTTTGGAAATTGGTTAAAAAACGCGAACGATTGGAATTTATCGCGTTCTCGTTATTGGGGTATCCCATTGCCTATTTGGAGAACAGAAGATGGAACGGAAGAACTATTGGTAGGTTCTGTGGAAGAATTGTACAACGAAATTGAAAAAGCAATTGCCGCTGGTTTTCAAACTGAAAATCCTTACAAAGGATTTAAAAGTGGCGACATGAGTGAAGCCAATTATGATTTGGTCGATCTGCATAAAAATGTAGTGGATACTATCGTTTTAGTTTCCCCATCAGGACAACCCATGAAACGTGAAAGCGATTTGATTGACGTTTGGTTTGATTCTGGTGCGATGCCATATGCACAATGGCATTACCCGTTTGAAAACAAAGATTTGATTGACCAAAACAAATCATTTCCGGCTGATTTTATAGCGGAAGGGGTAGACCAAACAAGAGGATGGTTTTATACCTTACACGCTATTGGAACTTTGGTTTTTGATAAAATTGCCTATAAAAATGTAGTTTCTAATGGATTGGTTTTGGACAAAAACGGACAAAAAATGTCGAAACGTTTAGGAAATGCCGTAGATCCATTTACTACTTTGGCAGAATATGGACCCGATGCTACACGTTGGTACATGATTGCCAATGCGAATCCTTGGGACAATTTAAAATTTGACATTGAAGGTGTAGCCGAAGTTCGTAGAAAGTTCTTTGGGACACTATACAACACCTATTCGTTCTTTGCTTTGTATGCAAATATCGATGGTTTTACTTATAGTGAAGCTGAAATTCCTGTAGCTGAACGTCCCGAAATTGACCGTTGGATCTTGTCGGAATTGCATACATTAATTCAAGTAGTGGATGAAGCTTATGCTGATTATGAACCGACAAAAGCTGCCCGAGCTATTTCTGACTTTGTTCAAGAAAACTTAAGCAACTGGTACGTTCGTTTGTGCAGAAGAAGATTCTGGAAAGGCGATTATGCTCAAGATAAAATTGCAGCATATCAAACCCTTTATACGTGTTTGGTTACCGTTGCAAAATTAGGAGCACCAATTGCGCCGTTTTTTATGGACCAACTTTACAAAGATTTAACGGGAGCAACATCCTCAGAAAATTTTGACAGTGTACATTTGGCACAATTCCCTGTATCAGTTGAAAACTTTGTTGATAAATCGTTGGAAAGCAAAATGTTAAAGGCACAAACAGTTTCTTCCTTAGTGTTATCTCTTCGAAAAAAAGAAATGATTAAGGTACGTCAACCTTTACAAAAGGTTATGATTCCGGTACTTGACGCCGTTCAACGTGCTGAAATCGAGGCAGTTTCAGACCTGATAAAAGCTGAGGTAAACGTAAAAGAAGTGGTGTTGTTGGATGATGCATCGGGCATATTGGTGAAGCAAATTAAACCAAATTTCAAAACATTAGGACCTCGTTTTGGAAAAGATATGGGTTTGATTTCCAGTAAGATACAAGGATTTAGCCCAAAAGAAATTGCAACACTAGAACGCGACAATGCATTGGAACTTGATATTGCTGGAAAAAGCATAATTTTATCACTTGCGGATGTGGAAATTTCTTCACAGGATATTGAGGGTTGGTTAGTGGCCAATGCAAACGGAATTACGGTGGCTTTAGACATTACCATTTCGGATGAATTGCGCAAAGAAGGTATTGCCAGAGAATTGGTCAATCGAATTCAGAACATTAGAAAAGATTCTGGATTTGAAGTTACGGATAAAATTGTGGTTAAACTGGAGAAAAATGTACAATTAGAAGCAGCCGTTGCGGCAAATCTAACGTACATCAAGTCGGAAACATTAACAGAAACCCTAGAATTTGAAGATTCGATAGCTAAGGGAATTGAAATTGAATTTGATGATATTAAAACAAATATTTCCATTTCAAAATAATAAATGAGAACAAATTAAAGTGTAATATAAAAATTGAAAGTATGATAGAGGAGCAAATGCGATATTCTGACGCAGATTTAGCAGAATTCAAAGCCTTAATTCAGGCTAAATTAGAAAAAGCAAAAGGGGATTTAGAATTGATAAAAAGTGCCTATATGAATGATTTAAATAATGGGACAGATGACACATCGCCAACATTTAAAGCATTTGAAGAAGGTAGTGAAACCATGAGTAAAGAGGCAAACTCACAACTGGCCATTCGCCAAGAAAAATTCATTAGAGATTTAAAAAATGCGTTAATTCGAATCGAAAACAAAACCTACGGATTATGTAAAGTAACCGGCAAATTAATTAGCAAAGAACGTTTGAAAATCGTTCCGCATGCTACGATGAGCATTGAAGCTAAAAATTTACAACGTTAATCTTTTAACAAAATTTTACTAACGCTCCGTTTGGAGCGTTTTTTATTTGATAAAAACCACTACTTTTGCTTAAAATTTTTGCAAATGTCTTTAAAGAAAGCTTACTTATTAATCATTAGTATATTATTCATCGATCAGATTTCGAAAATCTATATCAAAACGCATTTTTTCATCAATGAAGAAGTTAAAGTGTTTGATTGGTTTCGAATTCATTTTATCGAGAATGAAGGTATGGCTTGGGGAGCAGAAATTCCGGGAGAATATGGGAAATTAATTTTAACCCTTTTTAGAATTATTGCCGTAGGTGGAATCGCATGGTGGTTGTGGGATTCTGTAAAAAAGCAAGCGTCAAATTTTCTTATTGTTGCCGTAGCCTTAATTTTTACAGGAGCTTTAGGAAACATAATCGATTCTGTTTTTTATGGTGTAATTTTTAACGACAGTTACCATCAAGTAGCCACTGCTTTTGCAGAACAGCCTTATGGAACTTGGTTCCACGGCGAAGTAGTGGATATGTTTTATTTTCCAATTTGGGAAGGAAATCTCCCCTCTTGGTTGCCTATTTTGGGGGGCAAACACTTTACTTTTTTCAATGCCATTTTCAATGTAGCAGATTTTGCCATTTCTACAGGCGTTGGGATTTTAATTGTATTCAACAAAAGAGCTTTTGCTCATGCAGACAAAGAGCAAGTGACAACTGAAAATTAAAATTTGATAATGCCAACAGGCGTCACACAAAAATCCAATTTTACATCATTTGCTGAAACATCGTCAATTTTTTCTTCTGGAGGAAAGAACGATAACCCAATTTTAATCGTTTCAGGCTTGCATTTGCTCAGAAAGTTATCGTAGAACCCTTTTCCGTACCCAACACGATTTCCTTGCTTATCGTAGGCTAAAAGCGGCACAAAAACCACATCAATTTTCGCATCAGGAACTTCTAAACCATTAACGGGTTCTGGAACGTTGTAACTGTTCTTTTTAATTTTGGTATTATCCGTTAATAAAAAATGCGTCATTCCTAAATTGGCAAATTCGCACTTCGAAATGACGATTTCTTTATCTTTTCCCGCTAAAATTTGAAGCACATATTCGGTATTGATTTCTTTTTGCTCTTCAATCGTTAAAAACAAATGGTAATACAAATTATCCCAAATATCTATGCGCAACAATTGGTTCGCTATCGCCAAACTTTTGTCTTCGATTTCTTCTTGCGATAACTTTTCCCTTTCAGCTTTTGCTTTTTGTCGTAGGTATTTTTTATTCATTTTCAAGTGAGGTTGAAATGTGAAATATTGCATCGCCTTGATAAATAATCGGGGAATCGTTTACATTAATAATGTAACCGGCGTGTGGCGCTTTTACTTTGTGCTCTACTTTTCCATATGGGTCTGAAATGGTTGCCAGTATATCTCCTTTTTTTACAAAGCTGCCAATACTCGTTAATCCGTGAAACATGCCTGAATATTTTGCTCTAATCCAGTTTGATTTTTCAATATAAATGGAATTTTGTTGGGGAGTACTCACTTTCTTTTTGGGGTTTAACATGCCCAAATGGTGCAAAAATCGCTTGGTGCCTTCCAAAGCCTCTTGGGTAATTTTTTCGTTGATGTCCAATGATTTTCCACCTTCAAACAACAACATTTTTACATTTAATTTATCACAGGAATTCCGAAAAGTACCCGATATGTTTTTTGAATACAAGGTAAATGGTGCATTGAATACGTCGGATAATTCTTTTAATTCTTGGTTTTCAGGAACAATTCTAATTTGTGGAGCATTAAATCTACTGGCACCTCCGGCATGAAAATCAACAGCATAATCAACATGCGGCATAATTTCTTTTAGAATGTAATAGGCAAACCGACTAGCTAATGAGCCTGTTTTACTTCCTGGAAAAACGCGGTTTAAATCGCGCCCATCAGGAAATTCTCGGGTTTGATTTACAAATCCAAAAATATTAATAATCGGAATGCAAATGATGGTACCACATTTTGGTTTGTTTATTTTTTGGATAATAAGCTGCCGCACAATTTCAGTTCCATTGATTTCATCACCGTGTAAGCATGCTGTGAACAACACTGTTGGACCATCTAATTTTGAACGTTCCACAATGATCGGAATTTTCAATTTGGTCATGGTGTGTAACTTTGCAATTTCCATATTAATGGTTTTGCTTTCACCGGCTAAAATGGTTTCTTTTAGAATCCTAAGTGGTTTTGAGGCAGTCATTGTAATAATTCTGATGTGCTAAAAATACAAAAAGTTCTAGCATATGAGCAAGAACCCTTTCAAATATCATAAATTTAAGACTGCAAACAAGTAAAACAATACTGCTGTAGTCAATGCGGCCCTTTCTTTGAGCAACAAGTGGTTAAAAAAGTGTAAGAATTCAAAAACAAATCTCCTATCTTTGTTCTTTACTCTTTTTTAACCCAATGCAAACACCTTTAGAACTTCAAATCCAAACGCTGCCCGACAATCCCGGGGTATATCAGTATTATGATAAGGAAGGAAAAATTTTATATGTTGGCAAAGCAAAAAACCTAAAAAAAAGAGTGCAATCCTATTTCACAAAAAACCACGATAATTACAAAACGGCGGTATTGGTGAAAAAAATTGTAAGTATCAAGCATATTGTCGTTCCCACCGAATCGGATGCATTGTTATTAGAAAATAATTTGATAAAAACATTGCAACCGCGCTATAATGTAATGCTTCGCGATGATAAAACGTATCCATGGATTTGCATAAAAAACGAACGGTTTCCCCGAATTTTTTCCACCCGAAAAATGATCAAGGACGGTTCAGAGTATTATGGGCCTTACACGAGTTTTAAAACAGTTCACACCCTTTTAGACATGATAACGGCTTTGTACCCTTTGCGCACTTGTACCTATGATTTGTCAAAAGCCAATGTTGAAGCCGGAAAATACAAAGTCTGTTTGGAATACCACATAGGCAACTGTAAAGGACCTTGTGAATCCCATGAAACTTTTGAAAATTACCAACAACAAGTTGAAAAAATTCGTCAAATTTTAAAAGGAAATTTCAAAGAAAGTTTGAAAGATTTTAAAAGGACCATGACCGATTTAGCCCAGCAATTGCAGTTTGAAGCCGCGCAAAAAATCAAAGAAAAAATAGACGTCTTAGAAAATTATCAATCGCGATCGACCATAGTCAATCCAAAAATATCCAACATCGATGTGTTTTCCATTGTTTCTGATGAGACGATGGCATATGTTAACTTTTTACAAATTTCGCACGGCGCTATTGTGCGTTCACATACCTTAGATATCAAGAAAAAACTGGATGAAACCAATGAAGATTTGTTGGCGCTAGCTGTGGTGGAGTTACGGGAGCGTTTTCAATTGAACGCAAAAGAAGTAATAGTGCCATTCCCACTTGATTTGGGAGAAAGAATCAAGGTTACCGTGCCGCAATTGGGAGATAAAAAGCAAATTTTGGACTTATCTGAACGCAATGCAAAGTATTATCGATTGGAGCAGTTGAAGCAAATTCAAATTGTGGATCCAGAACGACACACCCATCGTATCATGGCGCAAATGCAAAAAGATTTGCGTTTATCAGTTGAACCAAGACACATAGAGTGTTTTGATAATTCCAATATTCAAGGCACAAATCCGGTCGCAGCTTGTGTGGTTTTTAAAGACGGCAAGCCAAGTAAAAAAGACTACCGTCATTTTAATATTAAAACGGTAGAAGGGCCCAATGATTTTGCTTCTATGGAAGAAGTAGTGTACCGACGCTATAAACGAATGTTGGATGAAAACCAGTCGTTGCCACAATTAATCATTATTGATGGAGGTAAAGGTCAATTGTCGTCGGCCTTAAAAAGTATTGACGAATTGGGTTTGCGCGGAAAAATAGCCATCATCGGGATCGCAAAACGCCTCGAGGAATTGTATTATCCTGGCGATTCAGCGCCGTTGTATTTGGATAAAAAATCGGAAACACTTAAAGTGATTCAATATTTACGGAATGAAGCCCATCGATTTGGCATCACACACCATCGCGATCAACGGAGTAAATCGGCACTAACTAACAGTCTAGAGTCGATTCCAGGGATAGGTGAAAAAACCATGATTGCCTTGATGAAAGAATTTAAAAGCGTTAAAAGATTACAATTGGCCTCTACTGAATCAGTTGCTGAAATAGTTGGACTTTCAAAAGCCAAAAAAATTTCCGACTTTTACAAGAATAAGTAATGATTATGCATAAGCACTTTATAGGAATCTGCCTGTTGTTGTTTTTCCAATTGAGTTTTGGACAAGAAACCTCGCGCCCAAAAGTTGGCTTAGTATTGAGTGGAGGAGGCGCAAAAGGTTTGGCACATATTGGGGTGCTAAAAACCCTAGATTCCTTAAACATAAAAGTCGATTATATTGCTGGTACTAGCATGGGAGCAGTGGTGGGTGGTTTATATGCCGCAGGCTATAGCGCCAACCAATTAGATTCCATTTTTTCTGCGCTTGATGTTAATGCTTTATTACAAGATTATACGCCTCGAGATTCTAAATCCTTTTATGAAAAGCGAAACGACGAAATGTATGCGTTAACCTTGCCTTTCACTAATTTTAAATTAGGACTTCCTTCAGGGTTGTCTAAAGGCTTATACAATTATAATTTAATTTCAAGGCTTACAAAGCACGTGAGTCATGAAAGAGAATTCAATAAGCTCCCTATTCCTTTTTTATGTATCGCCACTGATCTAGAAACCGGATCACAAGTAGTTTTAGAGAGGGGAATTTTAGCCGAGGCCATTATTGCGAGTGGCGCAATACCCACACTCTACAACCCAGTAGAAATAAACCAAAAAATTCTCATAGATGGTGGGGTAGTCAATAATTATCCGGTAGAAGAGTTAAAGAGTAGAGGAATGGATTTTATTATTGGCGTCGATGTGCAAGAAGGATTGAAAAATAGGATGCAATTAAATGATGTTACCACGGTGCTATCCCAAATTAATAATTTTTCGATGATTGAAAAAATGGAAGAAAAGCGAAAGCTTACCAATATTTATATCAATCCAGATATTAAAGGATATTCTGCAATTTCATTTGATAAGGGAGTAGAAATCATTAAGAAAGGAAACGATAGAGCCAATGCGTTTTGTAATGCCTTAATGGCCTTGAGATATGATCAAAACAGGTATAAAAAATCCATTAAAAATGATTCTATTTCAATTGCTGAAATTACCTCAAATAAATTAGAAAATTATACCCGTGCCTATATTTTAGGGAAACTAAAAATAAAAAGAAACACCAAAATTACCCACCTTCAACTGGAGAAAGGGATTTCAAACTTAAATGCCACTCAAAATTTCAGTGCCATTACCTATTCCTTTGAAAAAATGGATAAAGGGGAGCGATTGGTGCTTCATTTGAAAGAAAATCCTACCAACACTTTTATGAAATTTGGTTTGCATTATGATGATTTATACAAAAGCGGGGTACTCGTCAACTATACACATAAAAAAATCATTACCAAAAATGATGTGGTTGCTTTAGATGTTATTCTTGGGGATAACTTCAGGTATAATTTTGAATATTATTTGGACAATGGTTTTTATTGGAGTTTTGGGGTGAATTCTAAATTAAATACGTTCAATCGAAATATTTCAACCGATTTTGAAAATGGTGTAGTCTTTACAGACTTAGGCATCAATTCCATCAACATTGACTTTACCGAATTAACCAACCAAGCCTATTTGCAAACCTTATTTGCACAAAAATTTTCAGTGGGTGCCGGTGTCGAATTTAAGTATCTTAAAATTCAATCGCAAACGCTTCAAAACACAACGCCGGTTTTTGACAGCAGTGATTATCTGTCGGCTTTTGGCTATTTGAAATACGATTCCTTCAACCAAAAATACTTTCCAAGTAAAGGTTGGTCATTTGCTGGGGAATTAAAATCATATTTATATTCTTCAGATTATACCCAACAATTCAAGCGGTTTTCAATTGCAAAAACAGAAGGGAGTATTGTCTTTGAACCGCTGAAAAAATGCACCATTAAATCACAGACTGAAATTGGTTTTGCCATTGGTAGACGAACAATTTCATTCTTTGATTTTGTATTAGGTGGATACGGATTTGTGCCTACTAATAATTTTAAACCGTTTTTTGGTTATGATTTTTTAAGTGTAGCCGGAGACAGTTATCTGAAACAAACACTCACTTTTGATTACGAATTTTATAAAAAGCATCATGTTAATTTTACAGGAAACTATGCTACTATTGGCAATCGTATTTTCGAACATTCCACAAGGTGGTTAGTCAGCCCAAAATACACAGGCTATGCCTTGGGTTACGGAATGGAATCTATTGTTGGGCCGATAGAAATTAAACATTCTTGGTCGCCCGAAACAGGAAATCATTTTACTTGGTTTTCGGTAGGTTTTTGGTTTTAAATGTATAAAATCAATAAAAAAATTACATTTAATGTAATTTTCTGTCGTATTGTTTTTAAAAAAGTTTATTTTTGGAATTCAAATTTTAAATAATTAGTTATGTCTATTTGGAGAGTTAAACCAGTTTCTGCATTTGAAGCTGATATGAAAAAAAGTGAATTGAAGAAAGTTCTCGGAAAATGGAGTTTGACTGCAATTGGTGTAGGAGCCATTATTGGAGGAGGAATTTTTGTATTGACAGGAACAGGAGCTTATTATCATGCAGGACCTGCCTTGGCAATTTCTTTTATTATTGCTGGTATTGCCTGTGTTTTTGCAGCACTTTGTTACTCAGAGTTTGCTTCTATTTTACCCGTTGAAGGTTCTGCTTATGCCTATGCTTATGGAACCATCGGAGAAATATTCGCTTGGATTATCGGTTGGGGATTAATTTTAGAATATGCCATGGGTTCCATGACCGTTGCGGTTTCGTGGTCGGGCTATTTCAACAAACTTCTCAAAATGTTTGGCATAAAACTTCCCGAGTGGCTAACTTCTGATCCGGCAAGTTATACAGGAGAAGGGTTTTCTATGAATTTACCTGCCTTTTTAATTGTGCTTTTTGTTATTTCCATCTTAATTAAAGGAACACAAAGCGCTGCAAAAGCAAACAACATGATTGTAATTCTTAAAGTTTCTGCCATTATTTTCGTAATTATTGCAGGGGCTTTCTTTATAAACATAGAAAACTGGACGCCTTTTATTCCGGAAGCTAGTAAAATTATAGATGGCGAAACCACTCATGAAGCATATGGTATAACCGGAATTGTTTCTGGTGCTGCGGCGATCTTTTTTGCATATGTAGGTTTTGATGCCGTTTCAACCCAAGCGGGAGAGGCAAAAAATCCTAAAAAAGACGTGCCATTTGCTATTATTGCTTCCTTATTGATTTGTACGGTATTGTATATTTTGGTTTCTTTAGTGTTAACCGGAATGATGAATTATAAAGATTTTGATCCACTAGGACAGTATCCAGACGCTATTAAAGCACCTGTGGCGTATGCATTTGATATTGCCGGACAAGCATGGGCAGGTTACATTATCACAATTGCCGCTACGGTAGGATTAATTTCAGTATTAATGGTAATGATTATGGGGCAATCAAGAATTTTCTTAGGAATGTCAAAAGACGGACTTATTCCTCAAGTGTTTTCAAAAATTAATCCGATATCGGGAACTCCAAAAACGAACTTAATGATCTTAGGTGCCATTATTGCCACTGTTGCTGCATTCACGCCGATTAATAAGTTGGCCGACATGACCAGTTTCGGTACCTTGTTTGCCTTTACTATGGTTTGTGTTGCGGTTTGGATTCTTAGAGTAAAACAGCCAAACATAGAAAGAACATTCAAAGTACCAGCACTTCCAGTAATTGCAGTTTTCGGTATATTAATCAACACCTATTTGATGATTAATTTGAGCAAAGATGCTCAAATGCTATCATTGGGCTGGTTGGCAATCGGTATAGTTGTGTATTTCCTATACGGCAAACGAAATGCTAAATTAGGCAAAGAAGAAAAATAAAAAATCAAGCCACTTTTATAGTGGCTTTTTTTAAATTTTTACGAAATTTGTAAGGTATGGAACCATTTTGGATCGGGTTATTGACGCATCTTAAATTCCTCATCAAGAGAAATCCTGAATGAGTACTGCTTTTTTTGATTAATTTGTATCGTTTTTAGTCAGCACTATAAACGCTTTAACCGTAACTTTTAAACAAAAAACACTATGCCAATCTATCATAAATTAGGCGAAATTCCACGCAAGCGACACACGCAATTTCGCAAACCCAACGGCGATTTATATTATGAGCAATTATTTGGAACGGTAGGATTTGACGGCATGTCCACCAATTCCTATCATGAACAAAGACCTACTCAAGTAAAAGAAATCAGAAAACAATACAGTGTAGCGCCAAAAATTGCTAAATCAAACAATATCCAATCCTATAAATTGAGAGGATTTGATGTGGCACCGCAAGATGATTATCTTGAAAGCAGAAAAATCGTATTGACCAATTCGGATTGCCATATTGTATTAGCAGCACCTCGAAAATCAACTACCGATTATTTTTATAAAAACACCGATTCGGACGAAGTGATCTTCATTCATAAAGGAACCGGAAAGCTCAGAACCATGCTGGGAAATCTAGATTTTAGTTATGGTGATTACCTTGTGGTTCCACGGGGTATGATTTATAAAATGGATTTCGATACCGAAGACAACCGTTTGTTTATCGTTGAATCTCATGCTCCCGTTTATACTCCCAAACAATATAGAAACTGGTTTGGACAATTATTAGAACATTCGCCTTATTGCGAGAGAGATATTCGTCGCCCTGAAGAATTAGAAACCTATAATGAGAAAGGCGATTTTATCATCAAGGTAAAAAAGAAAGACGAAATTTTTGAATTGGTTTATGCATCACACCCCTTTGATGTTATTGGCTACGACGGATTCAATTATCCTTATGCCTTTTCTATTCATGATTTCGAACCAATAACCGGTAGAATTCATTTGCCCCCACCGGTACACCAAACGTTTGAAACAAGTGCTTTTGTAATCTGTTCCTTTGTGCCTAGATTATACGACTATCATCCATTATCTATTCCTGCTCCATACAACCACAGCAATATTGATGCCGATGAGGTATTGTATTATGTAGATGGTGATTTTATGAGTAGAAATGATGTGAAACCAGGAAATATTTCGTTGCACCCTGCTGGAATTCCTCACGGACCACACCCAGGAGCTGCAGAACGAAGTATAGGAAAGAAAGAAACCTTAGAACTGGCAGTAATGGTAGATACGTTTAAACCGTTAATGGTTACCGAAGAAGCTATGAATATTGCAGATGACACCTATTTTCAATCGTGGTTAGAAGAATAAAGAACACACTCAACTTTTAGGTAATGTATTACCATTTTTAAAAATATTAGAATTATGGCACAAGAAATAAAATCTGTAGAATACGGATTAGAAAAAATATTTGAAGGAGCACAAGACTTCTTGCCTTTACTAGGCACAGATTACGTAGAATTCTACGTAGGAAACGCCAAACAAGCTGCGCATTTTTATAAATCAGCTTTCGGATTTCAATCCTTAGCCTATGCAGGATTAGAAACAGGAGTAAAAGACCGAGCGTCTTATGTCTTAAAACAAGATAAAATACGCCTGGTGTTAACCACAGCATTAAATAGTGATTCGCCAATTGGAGAACACGTAAAAAAACACGGTGACGGTGTTAAAGTAATTGCACTTTGGGTTGAAGACGCACGTCATTCATACCAAGAAACCACTAAACGCGGTGCAACATCTTATTTTGAGCCTGTAGAAGAAAAAGATGAAAATGGAACAGTAGTTCGTGCGGGAATTTATGGCGCTTATGGTGAAACTGTTTTCATTTTTGTAGAACGTAAAAATTATAACGGCATCTTTTTACCAGGATATAGCGAATGGAAATCGGATTATAATCCGGAACCTGTTGGATTAAAATATATTGACCACATGGTGGGTAATACGGGGTGGAATCGAATGAATGAAGCCGTAAAATGGTTTGAAGATGTTATGGGATTCGTCAACTTTCTTTCGTTCGATGACAAACAAATTACCACAGAATATTCAGCGTTAATGTCTAAAGTAATGAGCAATGGAAACGGAAGGATTAAATTCCCTATCAATGAACCGGCCGAAGGAAAAAAACGCTCTCAAATTGAAGAATATTTAGATTTTTACGAAGGCGAAGGCGTGCAACATATTGCTGTAGCAACGGATGACATCTTAACAACAGTAGCTAAAATGCGTGCAAGAGGGATTGAGTTTTTAAGTACGCCACCGCAAGCCTATTATGATGCAATTCCTGAAAGATTAAAAGATCACATGTCTAAATTTAAAGAAGACATCAACGAACTGCAAAAGTTAGGCATCATGATTGATGCTGACGAGGAAGGATATTTATTGCAAATTTTCACGAAACCTGTGGAAGACCGTCCAACACTTTTTTTCGAAATTATTCAAAGAATGGGTGCTAGAGGATTCGGAGCGGGTAACTTTAAAGCGCTTTTTGAATCGATTGAAAGAGAGCAAGCATTGCGAGGAACACTATAAAAATCAATTTTTATTAAATAATTATTAGAATACAACGTTGTAGTAGTATTATTTCTGATAAAAATATGTTAAAGTTTGATTTTTGCTGAGAATAACATAAAAATCAATGTACCTTTGCCAAGCAAATGTAGAGAGGTAGTTTGCTCTACATCTTGTAGTAAATTTTCATAATTTATAGTTTTTGGTTGGTTAATAGCATAAAAACTCAGTCATATTTTTGACTGGGTTTTTTTGTTTTACTATTTTTGGAACAGAAATTGCGTTTTCAATTAGATATAAATTGTAATATGAAAAAAATAGCAACACTTTTAGTGCTTTTTGTCCTCACTAATTCATTTGATCAAAGGGAAAATGCGTACACTACAGGCGAATGGCTTAAAATGCGAATTCACTATGGAGTTGTTAATGCCGGATATGCCACATTGGAAATCAAAGAGGCAACTAAAAGCAACAAAAAAGTGCATCATGTTATTGGAAAAGGTTGGACCATTGGAATGACCAAATTTTTCTTTAGAGTAGACGACAATTACGAAAGCTATTTTGATAAAGAAACGGGTAAGCCCTATCAATTTGTTCGAAAAATCGATGAAGGCGGATACACTAAAAACCAAGTAGGGTTTTTCAATCAATCCAAAAACACGGTGTTGGTTAAAGACTACAAACATGATAAAGAAAAGACGATATCCGTTCCGGAGGAAGTGCAAGACATTGTATCTGCTTACTATTATTTGAGAAATCATCCCAAAATTGACAAATTAAATGTGGGAGAATCCATAGCAATTGATATGTTTTTTGATGGTGAAACCACAAAATTTAAGTTAAAATTTTTAGGAAGAGAAGATATAAGCACTAAATTTGGAAAAGTTTCTTGTATGATTTTTAGACCTTTTGTACAAGCTGGCAGGGTATTTCAAGAAGAGGAAAGCTTAACGGTTTGGGTATCTGATGACGATAATAAAATTCCTATTCGGGTAAAAGCTACCTTAGCCGTTGGGTCACTAAAAGCAGATATTGAAGCCTTTAAAGGACTTAAATATTCATTTAAAATAAAAAAGTAAATAACGAATGGAAATTACCCCAAAAATCCAAGAACAACTCAATCAACTCAATGATAAATTCACGGCGATTAATCAAAACACTTCTACTCATTTAGAAGGTTTACTTTGGGCAAAACCGATTACCTATTGGGATTATATACAAACCGATGCTTTGCTTAGTTTGCAAACCCAGCGCACTACTTTACCCGATGAAATGGTGTTTGTGATGTACCACCAAGTGAACGAATTATTGTTCAAAATGATTCTTTGGGAAATGGAGCAGTTGTGTCAAACTGAACAACCATCTACTGCTTATTTTACGGATAAATTAGGGCGCATCAGTCGCTATTTTGACATGTTGACCACTTCATTTGATATCATGAAAGATGGAATGGAACCCGAACAATATTTAAAATTTAGAAATACCTTAACCCCAGCTAGCGGATTTCAATCGGCGCAATACCGCCTCATCGAATTTTCTTCCACGGATTTGATCAACCTAATCGACAACCGTTTTAGGGCTACAATTGATCGAAACACATCCTACGAACATGCTTTTGAGCATTTGTATTGGCAGGCGGCAGGTAAAGATTATCAAACGGGTGAAAAATCATTTCTAATTTTGGAATTCGAACGTAAATACAAAAAACAATTCTTGGCCCATATGGAACAATACAATACCATCAACCTATGGCGCAAATTCAAACAATTACCCGAAGCCGATCAAAAAAATCCAACATTAGTAGCAGCCATGCGTCATTATGACGTTACTGTAAACATTACATGGGTTATGGGGCATTTCAATGCTGCAAAAAAATATATTGAGAGTGTTCCAGGAAATCACGAAGCAACGGGAGGAAGTGATTGGAAAAAATACATGTTGCCGAAATATCAAAAACGAATTTTCTTTCCTGAATTATGGTCAGCTGAGGAACTTGAAAATTGGGGCGCTTAACATCATTGAAACATAAAAACATTGAGATATCTTGTAATACTTGTTTTCTTTTGCTCTTTTTTTACAGCTTGTAATACAAAAGAGGACCATAAGAAAACCAAAACAGTAAAAAAAGAACCCATTATCAAAGAATATGGGTTTACATTTAACGATTATAAAGTAATAAGAGATACCATACGTTCGGGAGATACGTTTGGGGCACTTTTAGAAAAATTTCCGTTGCGTGATAGTCTTACTGTACATCAGGTTACCGAAAAAGTAAAAGATTCATTCAATGTCAGACGAATAAAAGTTGGGAAACCTTATATTCTTTTTTTGGATAAAAAAAAGCCCAATACGCTCAAGGCCTTGGTTTATATTGAAGACCGGATCCAATATACGGTTGTAGATTTTAGAGATTCTTTAGTAGTAGCAAACAAACAAAAGCCAACTAAAATCAAACGTAGAGTGGTAGCGGCCGAAATTAACGGTTCTCTGTCTGAAACCTTAAGCAACGCAGGCGTGAGCCCTGCTTTAGCGCCTAAGTTGGCCGGAATTTATGCCTATACCATTGACTTTTTTAAAATTCAAAAAGGCGATAAATTTGCCGTAACCATCAATGAAAAATACATGGAAGACTCCATATATATTGGTGTAGAAAGTATTGAAGCTTCGTATTTTGAGCACAAAGGCAAAAAAATATTTGCGTTTCCTTATAAATTGAATGAAAATCAAAAGAAGGAAGATTATTATGACGAAAATGGAAAAGGGCTTAAAAGTATGTTCTTGAAAGCGCCATTAGACTATTTTCGAATTTCTTCGCGTTTTTCTGGACGCCGTTTTCATCCGGTACAAATGCGTTTTAAAGCGCATAATGGCACCGATTATGCAGCGCCACACGGAACACCCATTAAAACAACCGCTTCAGGTGTTGTGGAAAAATCGGGCTACACTGCCGGAAATGGTAATTTTGTAAAAGTGCGTCACAGCAGCACCTATTCGACCCAATATTTGCACATGTCTAAAATATTGGTACGCAATGGACAACACGTATCACAAGGACAAACCATTGGACGCGTAGGAAGTACAGGATTGGCCACAGGGCCACATGTGTGCTATCGCTTTTGGAAAAACGGAGTACAAGTAGATCCGTTGCGTTTGAAATTACCAAACACCGAACCCATGGGAAGTTCCGACAAACAAAAATATTTACAGCACATTGCACCACTGAAAAAAGAATTAGATCAAATAACCGCATTAAAATTTAAAGAATAATGGCATTAAAAGCAATCAATCCAACACAAACCGCTGCTTGGAAAAAATTACAAGCACACTTTGAAACCCTAAAAAATGTCCGAATGCAAGATTTATTTGCAAACGAACCGGCAAGAGCAGAACACATGCACTTGCAATGGCATGATTTTTTGGTGGATTATTCTAAAAATATTGTTACAAAAGAGACTATGGATTTGCTTCATGAATTAGCTAATGAAGTGCAATTGAAAGCTGCAATATCGCAATATTTTGATGGCGTTAGCATCAATCAAACCGAAAACAGAGCTGTTTTACATACAGCATTACGTGCTAAAGAAAGTGCAACAGTATATGTAGACGGAACGAATGTAATGCCAGAAATTTTTGCCGTTAAAAACAAAATCAAGCAGTTTTCTAATGAAATCATTTCGGAACAACGAAAAGGATATACTGGCAAACCGTTCACCGATGTTGTCAATATTGGTATTGGAGGTTCCGATTTAGGCCCTGCAATGATTGTTGAAGCATTACAATATTATAAAAACCAATTGGATGTTCATTTTGTTTCGAATGTAGATGGAGATCACGTAAACGAAATTCTCAAAAAAGTAAATCCAGAAACCACGCTTTTTGTAATCGTTTCTAAAACATTTACTACGCAAGAAACCTTATCCAACGCAGAAACCATTAGAAGTTGGTTCTTGCAATCGGCAACACAAGACGACGTAGCAAAGCATTTTGTGGCCGTTTCGACAAATATTCAAAAAGTAACCGAATTTGGCATTAATCCCGACAACATTTTTCCAATGTGGGACTGGGTTGGTGGCCGTTTTTCTTTATGGAGCGCGGTTGGTTTATCCATTAGTTTAGCCGTTGGTTTTGATCATTTTGATCAATTATTGGAGGGTGCTCATGAAATGGACGAACATTTTAAAAACGAATCTTTTGAAAACAACATCCCGGTTACCTTAGCTTTATTAAGTGTTTGGTATAATAATTTTTTTGGTGCTGAAAGCGAAGCGTTGATTCCGTATACCCAATATTTGCAAAAATTAGCGCCTTATTTACAGCAAGGCATCATGGAAAGTAATGGGAAAAGTATCGGAAGAGATGGCAAGCCTGTCAATTATCAAACGGGAACTATTATTTGGGGCGAACCCGGAACCAATTCACAACATGCTTTTTTTCAATTAATTCACCAAGGAACCAAGTTAATTCCGACTGATTTTATTGGTTATAAAGAAGCCTTATATGGCAACAAAGACCACCACGACAAATTGATGTCAAATTTCTTCGCGCAAACCGAAGCTTTATTAATGGGCAAAACCGAAGCTCAGGTGAAAGACGAATTTGAAAAACAAGGAATTTCGGGAGAAAAAGCAGCCTTTTTATTACCTTTTAAAGTCTTTTCAGGAAACAAACCTACAAATACATTGCTGATTGACAAATTAACACCCGCTAGTTTAGGAGCTTTAGTGGCGTTGTACGAGCATAAAATATTTGTACAAGGTATAATTTGGAATATTTTCAGCTATGATCAATGGGGGGTTGAACTTGGGAAACAGTTGGCGAGCAGTATTTTAAATGAAATTGTGAACAACCAACCAAAAGACCACGATAGTTCGACCACTTTCTTGTTAAAAAAGTACAGCAATAAGTAATTAAATTCTCATAATTGTGTATCCTTTCCCTAGAAAAGTGATAAAATATTTTTGGATTAACATTTCATTTGGTTTTTTAATGATAAAAATGTATTTGTTAACATTAAATTAACATTAGAAATAAAATCTTGTAGCAACTTTGCACAAAATATTTTAAAAACACATCAAAATGAAAATTTTTAAAAATGCATTACTTTTTGGGTTTTTCTTTTTTACAACCCTTACGGTATTTTCTCAATCTAAAGTTACAGGTACTGTACTTGATGGAGAATTAAAACAACCTTTAGCAGGTGCTAGTGTTGTAATTAAAGGTACAACAAATGGTGTTGCTACAGATTTCGACGGGAAATTTGAACTTACAACTACTCAAAAATCAGGAGAAATTGTAATTTCATTCTTAGGTTTTGAAACTAAAACAGTTTCTTTTACAGTAACGGGCGCTACAACTAATGTAGGTTCAGTTTCTATTATCACTAGCGTTTCAGAATTGGACGACGTAGTAGTAGTTGGTAAAGGAATTATTGACGTGGCCAAAGAACGTAAAACGCCTATTGCCGTTTCTACAATTAAAGCGGCTGACATTCAAGCAAAAGTGGGTACTGCTGACGTAACACAAGCTATGGTTAACACACCATCTGTATACGTTGCTGGACAATCAGGAGGTTATGGAGATTCAAGAATTACGGTTCGTGGTTTCCAACAAGACAACACTGCATTCTTATTGAATGGACAACCAATTAACGGTATGGAAGACGGTAAAATGTACTGGTCAAACTGGTCGGGTATGTCTGATATCGCAAACTTTATTCAGGTTCAAAGAGGTTTAGGATCTTCAAAATTAGCGATCTCTTCTGTAGGAGGTACTGTTAACTTTGTAACTAAAGCTACTGATAAAAAACAAGGTGGATTTGCTTCTACTGGAATTGCAAACGACGATTATTTAAAAACTACGGCAGCATACAACACAGGTATGAATGCAAAAGGTTTTGGTATGAGCATCATGATGTCACACTGGCAAGGAGATGGTTATAACGACGGAACAAGAGGTCAAGGACAAAATTATTTCATTTCTTTTGGATACAAAATGAATGACAAGCACAGTTTCAACTTCTTGTTAACAGGTGCACCACAAGAGCACGATCAAAACTTTACTAAAAAAATATCTGATTATTTAGGTTTCGGAAGAAAATACAACAATAACTACGGATATTTAAACGGAAAATACATCTCTGAAAGAACCAATTTCTACCACAAACCAGTGGCGAATTTGAACTGGGATTTCAACATCAATAGCACTACTTCATTGTCTACTGTATTGTATGCATCTTGGGGTCGTGGAGGTGGAACCGGTAACTATGGAAGTAGTAGTGGGAAAAAATATATTTCTGAGTTAAATCCTTATACAGGAGCGTATCAAAATACATTAATTAACTATGATTTAATTAATGCAAACAACTTAGCTGATGCTGATGGAATTGGTTCAGGATCTAGTAGTTCAAACTACTTGATTAGAGCGTCTATGAATAACCACGCTTGGTACGGTTTGGTATCCAACTTGAAAAAAGAAATCAATGAAAACTTGAATGTGAACTTCGGATTGGATTTAAGAACATACCATGGAGACCACTACCGTCAAGTTTCAAACTTCCTAGGTTTATCAGGATGGAATGAGAGCAGATTTTTAAGAGATAACAATCATGTAATCCCTAATCCAAACACATTGACAAGTGCTTCTGTAACAGTTAATGAAGCATACAACATCAACCCATGGTGGGCTTTCTTTAACAAAGCAAGCGATGCACAAAAAATTGACTACGATTACAGCGAAACTATTTCTTATGGAGGCGTTTTCGGTCAAGTAGAATATTCAAAAGACAACTTGTCTGCATTCTTCCAAGGAGCGGTTTCTAATCAATCACACCAACGTTTTGATTACTACGATTACCAACCAGAATTCCAAGATTCTAAAAAAGTAAACAACGTAGGGTATAATGTAAAAGCGGGTGGTAGCTATGTAATTGCAGACCAACATTCGGTATATGCAAATGCAGGATACTATTCACGTCAACCGTACCACGATAACATTTACTTGAACTTTACCAACCAAGTAAATCCATTAACTGAAAACGAAAAAATACTAGGTTTAGAAGCGGGTTATACCTTCAAATCGAAATTATTTTCTGCAAGTGTAAACGCATACAGAACAACATGGGAAGATAGAGTAGTTTCTACTTCTTCTGTTGTAACATCAAATAGAACCATTGGAACAACACCAGTAGTTGTTGGAGATGTACTTTTCACTGCAAACCAAGGTGTTCAACAAGTGCACACGGGTCTTGAGTTGGATTTCGTATTGAAACCAACAACTACACTTGATGTAAAAGGTTTTGCATCTCTTGGAAATTGGGAGTACAACGGTAATGCAATCAGTACAATTTACGATGAAAATTTAAATCCATTATTAGTTACCGAAAATGATTTAGATGGAGGTAAAGTAGGTGATGCTGCACAAACAACTTGGGGATTGGGCGTTAGATACGAGTTTGCTAAAAACATATCGTTTGATATGGATTGGAGAAACTACGATGATTTATATGCAAACGTTGTGGCGAAAGAAAACCTTAAATTACCAAGTTACGATTTGTTTGATGCAGGTATCAGCTACAAAATGTTAGTAGGTAAAGACAAGAAAAATTCGGTTAATTTCAGATTCAACATGAACAATGTTTTTGATGAAATCTATTTATCAGAATTAACAAGCAACATCAAAACTACGGATTACTTAAATGCAAATGCTCCTGGATTAGGAACGTATGGTTCTACAGGTAGAGTGTATAAAGGAATTGCTGATGGTAACCAAGGTTATTTCGGTTTAGGAAGAACATGGAACTTCACGATCCGTTATAACTTCTAATACATTTTAGAAAAACATATTGAACCTCTCACTCATTTTTTTGAGTGAGAGGTTTTTTATTTATTATATTTGTAATTCACAATAAAACTATAAACTATGTACAACACTCTTCTTTCTCTTCATTCTACTGTGGCTTATGCGGCATTAGGAGTATTGTTACTAGCGGTAATCAACGCCTTTTTAGGACTTACCTCTAAAAGCTTATTCAAATCAAAAGACCGAAGCATTTCATTAGTGGCATTGATGGTTTGTCATACCCAATTATTAATTGGTTTGATTCTGTATTTTGTAACCCCAAAATTAGAAGCATGGTCTACAATGGGCATGAAAGTTATGGGTGATTCGGCTTTACGTACCGTATTAGTAGAGCATCCTTTTACCAATATTCTGGCTTTAGTATGTATAACAATCGGTTGGTCTAAACACAAAAAAGAAGAAAGTAACAACGGTAAGTTTAAAAAAATTGCCTTGTTTTATGCCATAGGATTAGTGCTTTTGTTGACCATGATTCCTTACAAACAATGGTTGGCATAAGTATTCAATAAAAATAAATCAATGAAGCAATTACGATATATAGTACCATTACTCGTACTTATTATTGCCATTAGTAGTTTCTCTGATACGGGTAAAAATCCGATTAGAGAAACCGCTATTGTCGACAGTATAAAAAAGCAGGATTCACTTACCCTTGCATTAGCAAAAAAGCAGGATTCGCTCGCTAGAATAAAAATAACACCGTATAAAAAAAATGTGGAAGCGTCACATTATGCCGATCGATTCAATGGCAGAAGAACCGCTAGTGGGGCTCGTTTTCACAACAATAATTATACGGCAGCCCATAAAAAGTTAAAGTTTGGCACCAAAGTTAAAGTAACCAACACGGCAAACGGAAAAAGTGTTGTGGTAACGATTACTGATCGAGGTCCGTTTACCAAACGCAGAGAAATTGATATGGCCAAAAAGCCATTTTTGGAAATTTCACACAATCACGGGAGAGCCCCTTTGCGCGTAAATCTTGAAATTATAGAATAATTTTACAGTTGCCAATCTTTAAAAGGAGTTGAACTCAAGTAGGCATTATAATAGCGTTCTTGCCCGGTAACTTCTTTTCCTATCCAATTTGGTTTTTCAAACAACTCGTTTTCGTCATGGAGTTCAATTTCAGCCACAATTAAACCTTGGTTTGCACCGGCAAAAACATCCACTTCAAAGCAATGTTTTCCCACTGGGATTTCATGTCTAATTTTATCGATAACACCCTCTTCGCATAACAGCAATAATTGTTCGGCCTCTACAAGATCAATCTCTTTTTCCCATTCAAACCGAGTGGTCCCTGAGGCATTACCTTTTCCTTTTATGGTAATATAGCCTTTGGTCCCTTTGATGCGTATGCGAACCGTTCGTTCTGGAGCGGTATTCAAATAGCCTTGCACAATGCGATACGATGCCGAACTTTCTAATAGAAAGGCGTTGGAAGTGACTAAAAATTTACGCTCAATTTCATTCATGATAGCATCTAGATCGTTAAAATAATAGGTACTCTAGTATAGTTCTCAAATATACTATAAATTTGTAATATGCTTACGCCAAACAACCTCCGAAAAATTATTCATATCGATATGGATGCTTTTTATGCTTCCGTGGAGCAAATGGACCAACCCGACTTACGAGGCAAACCGCTGGCAGTTGGCGGAAGCGAAATTAGAGGCGTTGTAAGCGCTGCAAGTTATGAAGCAAGAAAATATGGCGTTAGAAGTGCAATTAGCGGCATACAAGCCAAGAGATTGTGTCCCGATTTAATTTTTGTGCCACCACGCTTTGATCGGTATAAAGAAATTTCAAAACAAATACGAAAAATTTTACTGGAGTATACCGATTTGGTAGAACCCTTATCGTTAGACGAAGCCTATCTTGATGTTACCGAAAATAAAAAAGGCAATCCAAGTGCTACATTGCTAGCACAAGAAATCAGACAACGCATTTTGAAGAAGTAGGCCTTACAGCATCGGCGGGGATATCGGTTAATAAATTTGTTGCAAAAATTGCTTCCGATTACAACAAACCCAACGGACAAAAAACGGTGCATCCCGATGAAGTGGCGTCTTTTTTAGAAAAATTAGATGTAAAAAAATTCTATGGAATTGGTAAAGTGACGGCTGAAAAAATGTACCAATTGGGGATTTTTACCGGGATTGATTTGAAGCAAAAGTCGTTGGAATATTTAGAAAAACATTTTGGAAATAGTGGATTGCATTATTTTCAAATTGTACGTGGCATTCATGAAAGTGCCGTAAAGCCCAATCGTAAAATCAAGTCAGTTGGAGCCGAACGCACCTTCAATGAAAATTTATCTTCCGAAATTTATCTAGAAGAACGCTTGCTAAATATTGCTAGTGAGTTGGAGAAACGTTTGAAAAAAAGTAAAATAGCCGGAAAAACCATCACCCTAAAAATTAAATATTCCGATTTTACTTTACAAACACGTAGTAAGACAATGCCATATTTTATTGCCGATAAAGCCATTATTGCCGACGTGGCAAAAGATTTATTGTACCAAGAGCGACTGCGAGATTCTGTTCGCTTATTGGGCATTTCCATTCACAATCTAAACAATGAAGCGGCTTCTAAAATTGAACTGCCTCAAAAAAGTGTTTCGGTGCAATTGCGTTTTCAATTCTAATAAAAAAAGCGACCCGAAGATCGCTTTAGTTTTTTGTATTTTAGGGGCTATTAAATTTCAGAAACCCGTAAGGTATTTACCATTCCTTTATCTACCACTGGCATAGCGGCTAAGTTAATCAACATGTCGCCTTTGTTTACATAGTTTTTTTCTACACAAATTTGATTGATGTCGTCTATGGTATCATCTGTACTTACTAATTTATCGTAATAAAAAGCTCTTACGCCCCATAAAAGGTTCAATTGCGTTAAGATACGTTTGTTAGATGTAAACACTAATATGTGTGATTTTGGACGCCAAGCCGAAATTTGAAACGCGGTATAACCCGAGTTTGTTAATGTGGTTACGGCTTTTGCATTGATAGCATCTGCCATAATTGCGGCATGGTAACAAATTGATTTCGTGATAAAACGGTTGGTTCGTATACTAGGCGGACTTAACGGCACTTTAATTAGCGGCGAATCTTCAACACTTTTGATAATACGAGACATGGTTTCAATTACTTCAACAGGATAATTTCCTACCGAAGTTTCACCCGATAGCATTACAGCATCGGCGCCGTCCATTACAGAGTTGGCAACGTCATTAACTTCAGCCCGTGTTGGCGTTAACGAAGTAATCATCGTTTCCATCATCTGTGTAGCAACAATTACTGGGATACGAGCTGTTTTGGCTCTGTGTATTAATTTTTTCTGAATCAAAGGCACTTCCTCTGCAGGAACTTCTACACCTAAATCACCACGAGCTACCATTAACCCGTCACAAAAAGCTACAATTTTATCGATATTTTCTACGGCTTCTGGTTTTTCAATTTTGGCAATAATTGGAATTTTATGATCCGAATGTTTTGCAATTAAGTCTTGTAACTCTTCTAAGTCTTTCGGTGTTCTTACAAATGAAAGTGCGATCCAATCGACTTTGTTTTCAATAGCAAATAAAGCGTCTTTGATGTCTTTTGGTGTTAGTGCCGGTAAAGACACTTTTGTGTTGGGTAAGTTTACCCCTTTTTTAGATTTTAACGGACCTCCTTGAACCACTACCGCTTCTACTTCTGTATTTTTATCGGTTTTAGTTACTTCAAAAATTAATTTCCCGTCGTCTAATAAAACTCTTTCCCCTGGATTCACATCCTTAGGGAATTCTTTATAATTCATATACACACGAGAGGCTGTTCCAAGTACATCCTCTGCAGTGGTGAACGTAATCAGATCTCCTTTACTTACTACTACATCTTCTTTCATAACTCCTACGCGAAGTTTTGGACCTTGTAAATCGGCCAAAATAGAAGTAGTGTAGCCAAATTCTTCATTCAACTCACGGATGATGTTTATGCGTTCCGAAACATCAGTATAATCGGCGTGTGAAAAGTTAATTCTAAATACATTAACACCAGCATCAACCATGTTTTTTATGACCTCTTTTGAGCTACAAGCAGGGCCTAATGTGGCTACAATTTTAGTTTTTTTGTTTGTTGGCATTTTTAAAAAATTAAATTATTTTTAGATTTTAAGTTCGTTGTTTCAATGATATAAGCCGTTGTTACATTTTTTATCGATAGTATTTTTTCGATCATGTTTTCTTCATCAAATTCATAATCTATGTTTTCTATCTTCAAGAGATAATCGGCTTTTTTATATTCGGGCAATAAAAAGACGGTAATATCTACTTCGTCAAACAATTGCGCGGTCTTCCTTTTTGCAGTACTTATCGAAGTTTTATTGGCAATTAAACTCCATTGTACATCACTTTCTTCATCGTCAAAAATATAATTACTAAAAGCACTTTTTCCTTCAGGAATGGCGATTTCAATATTGGATTTATTTTTGATCAATCGGGTGTCTAAAACGCTGTTAATAGCATAAGCTAATTTGTAATCCTCCGAGGATGAATGAATTGCTATGAGTTCATAATCCTCTGAAATAAAATCATTTATTTGAATTTTATGGATCGCCATCAGCTAGAATTAGATTGTAAATATAGTATTAAAATCTATTAAAATTTTGAAGTTTAACGGTTCTTACCGTTAAATTACTAACGCAAACGTTTTAGTTTTGCTTTATTTTTGAGAAATTTTTTCTTGCAACGCAAAATAGGCTCTTTGTGACGCTTTTTCTTCTGCTTTTTTCTTGGAAGTGGCGCGAGCTTTTGCAATAATTTTTCGGTCGATGAGTAATTTTACGCCAAAATATTTTTGCCCTTCAATGCCATTATCTTCCACAAATTCAAATGCAAAGGTTTTTTTCTCTTTTTGACACCATTCGATAATTAAACTTTTATAACTGATTACTTTTCCTTCTAATTTAGCAATATCAACATATTGTTTGATGATTTTGGTGCGGATGAATTTTTCACAATAGGCAAACCCACGATCCAAATAGATTGCTCCAATAAAAGCTTCAAATAGGTTGCCATGAATGTTTTCACCAAATTGGTTAGAGCTTACTTTACTGTCTACAAATTCGACCAAATTAAAATCGCGTCCCAATTCGTTTAAGTGTTCCCGACTTACAATTTTTGAACGCATTTTTGTCAAATAGCCTTCATCACCAGAAGGCACTTCATTGTAGAGATGAGCCGCAATTACACTTCCCAGCATGGCGTCGCCTAAAAATTCCAGGCGTTCATAGTTGAAGGGATTGCCTTTGTCGTCTAGTTTATTAACCGATCGGTGTGTAAACGCCTTTTGATAATACTTAAGTTCTTTTGGTTCAAAACCTAAAATAGCATTGATTTTTTTAAAAAAAATCCCGTCTTCTGGAGAACGGGAGTTTTTTGTTATTTTATGCAATAAACGACGCATGCAATTAGTTTTCTAATTTTTTAAATAACACGCAAGCATTATGACCACCAAAACCAAAGGTGTTGCTCATCGCTACTTTGATTTCGCGTTTTTGCGCTTTATTCAACGTTAGGTTTAAGGAAGGATCAATGTTTTCATCTACCGTAGTGTGATTGATGGTAGGAGGCACCAAACTGTTTTGCATGGCTAGTATTGATGCAATAGCTTCAATGGCTCCAGCGGCTCCTAATAAGTGACCCGTCATTGATTTCGTAGAATTGATGTTGATGTTTTTAGCATGTTCACCAAACACATGGCTGATTGCTTTCAATTCAGCAACATCACCTAATGGTGTAGAAGTACCGTGTGTATTGATATGATCAATCATGTCAGGCGTCATACCCGCATCGCGCAAAGTGTTCTCCATAACAGCAATAACGCCAATTCCTTCAGGGTGTGGAGCGGTTAAGTGGTAGGCATCTGAAGACATTCCGCCACCGCCAACTTCACAATATATTTTAGCACCACGCGCTTTGGCATGTTCGTATTCTTCCAATACTAAAGCTCCAGCACCTTCTCCCAATACAAACCCATCACGAGTGGCATCAAAAGGTCTTGAAGCGGTTTCCGGACTTTCATTTCGTGTAGAAAGGGCGTGCATAGAATTAAATCCTCCCATACCTGCAATAGTTACGGCAGCTTCCGAACCACCAGAAACAATTACGTCGCACATACCCAAACGAATATAATTGAAAGCATCTATCAAGGCATTTGCTGATGATGCACACGCCGAAACAGTTGTATAATTTGGTCCCATGTACCCATTTCGCATAGAAATGTGAGCAGGGGCAATATCAGCAATCATTTTAGGGATGAAAAATGGGTTAAATTTTGGTTGCCCGTCGCATTTTGCATAATACAAAACTTCGTCTTGGAATGTTTCTAAACCTCCAATTCCTGCACCCCAAATTACTCCTACTCTATGTTTATTTACATTATCAGGTGTAATTCCAGCATCTTTAATGGCTTCATCACTTGCTGCAATAGCATATTGTGCAAATTTATCCAATCGTCGCGCTTCTTTACGATCCATATAGTCTTCGATGTTGAAGTTTTTTACTTCACATGCAAATTTGGTCTTATGTTTTTCTGTATCGTAATAGGTAATGGGTGCGGCACCACTTTTTCCAGTAATTAAGCCTTCCCAATATTCTTGAATACTATTTCCGATTGGAGTTAATGCACCGAGACCGGTTACAACAACGCGCTTTAATTGCATAGTTTTTAATTTTCAGTTAATATAAAAAAACCCAAAGTGCTTTTAATAATTACTAAAAGAAACAATGGGTATTACATATTTTTTTATGGTATGATTGTAATACAATCAATGTTTGCAAAATCTTTAAAAGATTTAAAACGTAGTTAAAAAATAATAGCACCCATAAAATAGTCTCTTATGGATGCCTTACATATTATTTTTTAGCTTCTTCGATGTAAGAGATAGCTTGACCTACAGTAGCAATGTTTTCAGCTTGGTCGTCTGGAATTTGAATATCAAATTCTTTTTCGAACTCCATAATAAGCTCAACAGTGTCTAATGAATCAGCTCCTAAATCGTTAGTGAAGCTTGCTTCTGTTACAACTTCGTTTTCGTCAACTCCTAATTTGTCTACGATAATCGCTTTTACTCTTGATGCAATGTCTGACATAATCTTTTAATTTTTAATTTAAATTGTTGGCAAAAATAAAAAACTTTATTTTAAAACCAGCTTTTTGTTACTAAATATGACCACGAATTTAAAAAAAATAATTCACAAAGGGTTCTTTTTTTTATTTTTTACCAATTTTTATTCTTTTTTTTGTGGGAGGAAATACCATAAAAATGAAAAAAATAGTTCTTTTTGCTTCAGGAAATGGCTCTAATGCTGAAGCCATCATTCGTTATTTTGAAAATCAATCAATTGCAACTGTTGTTGCTGTTTTTTCAAACAAACCCGAAGCAAAAGTTTTGGAACGTGCAAAAAACCATGGAATTCCTTCTTTTGTGTTTACCAAAACACAATTACAAGAGACTTATGTGCTCGATCAATTGCAACTCTTACAACCTGATTTGATTGTTTTAGCCGGATTTTTATTACAATTTCCAACTACAATATTAAAGGTGTTTCCAAATGTAATCAATATTCATCCCGCTTTGTTGCCAAAATATGGCGGAAAAGGGATGTATGGTATGCATGTACATCAAGCGGTTTTAGACCATAAAGAAATAGAAACCGGAATTACCATTCATTATGTAAATGAGCAGTATGATGAAGGCGAATTTATTTTCCAAAAAGCAGTCAATATAGAAGCGTGTAAAACTGCCGAAGCGATTGCGCAAAAAGTGCACGAATTGGAACATCAATATTTTCCTGAGGTAATTGGAAAGCTAATCACTAATCACTAATCACTTTTTACTTGAGTCACGAAGTCCACATTTATACAGACGGTGCTGCCAAGGGAAATCCCGGTCCGGCGGGCTATGGCGTAGTCATGGAATTAGTGGGAACGCCTTATAAGAAAGAGTTTTACGAAGGGTTTCGCCTGTCTACCAATAATAGAATGGAATTATTAGCCGTAATTGTAGGATTAGAAAAACTAAAAAATCCCAAAACCAAAGTATTGGTTGTTTCCGATTCCAAATATGTAGTAGATGCCGTAGAAAAACGTTGGCTATTTCAATGGGAAAAAATCAATTTTAAAGCCAAGAAAAATCCCGATTTATGGCTGCGATTTTTAAAAATTTATCGCCAACACCAAGTCGATTTTCAATGGGTAAAAGGACACAACAGTCACCCACAAAATGAACGTTGCGACGCATTGGCCGTGATGGCATCACAACTAGAACAACTATCAATAGACACCTATTACGAAAGCGAAGAAGCGAAGTTGCTGTAAAGGGAAACTTTTAAACTTTTAAAACTTTATTCTTTGAAACTAAAGTTTTATCTTTGCCTCTTATTTCAAATTCATTGTAATGAACAAATTATTAATTGTAGGAACGGTTGCTTTTGATGCTATTGAAACGCCTTTTGGTAAAACTGATAAAATTTTAGGAGGTGCAGCTACCTTTATAGGACTTTCGGCTTCACATTTTAATGTAAAATCTGGAATCGTTTCAGTCGTTGGTGAAGATTTTCCTCAAGAATACCTAGATTTATTAACCGAAAGAAACATTGATATTTCAGGAATCGAAATCGTAAAAGGGGGTAAAACTTTCTTTTGGAGCGGTCGTTACCACAATGATATGAACTCAAGAGATACTTTAGCCACAGAATTAAATGTTTTGGCCGATTTTAATCCGGTAGTTCCACAAGATTTTAAAAATGCCGAAGTAGTAATGCTAGGAAACTTGCACCCACTAGTTCAAACTGGGGTATTGAATCAAATGGCTACTAAGCCAAAATTAGTGGTTCTTGATACCATGAATTTTTGGATGGATTGTGCCTTACCCGAATTGTTAGACGTAATTAAGCGTGTAGATGTAATTACCATTAACGATGAAGAAGCACGTCAGTTGTCTGGAGAATATTCTTTAGTAAAAGCGGCGGCTAAAATTCAAACCATGGGTCCGAAATATGTCGTAATCAAAAAAGGAGAACACGGGGCGTTAATTTTTCATAACGAACATATTTTCTTTGCTCCAGCATTGCCATTAGCAGATGTTTTTGATCCAACTGGGGCTGGCGATACATTTGCAGGTGGTTTCTCAGGATTTATTGCACAACAAGGAGATGTTTCTTTCAACACTATGAAAACAGCAATCATTCAGGGTTCAAATTTAGCCTCTTTTTGTGTGGAGAAATTTGGAACAGAACGAATGGTTGGATTAGACAAAAAAGAAGTCAATGCAAGATTAAAACAATTTAAAGCATTAACTCAATTTGATATTGAAATTGAAGAATAAAAACCTGCCTCGAAATTTCGGGGCATTTTTTGTTTGAAAATAAATATAGAATACATGACCACATAACTAGTTTTACGAGAAAGCTATGGGGTAAAAAAAGATTTACAACAACCAACAACAACAAAACAACTTATGAGTGACGCTATACAACACGAATGTGGAATTGCCTTACTACGATTAAAAAAACCTTTAGAATTCTATAAAGAAAAATATGGGACTGCATTCTATGGCGTACAAAAAATGTACTTGCTCATGGAAAAACAGCACAACCGTGGTCAAGATGGCGCTGGATTAGCGAGTATTAAATTAGATGTTAATCCTGGAGAACGCTACATTAGTCGTATACGTTCGAATGATCCGCAACCCATTAAAGATATTTTTGCTCAAATCAACGATAGAATAGCACGTGAATTAGAAGAGCACCCCGAATATGTAAATAATGTAGGCCTACAGAAACAAAATATTCCATATTTAGGCGAAGTGTTTTTAGGCCATGTACGCTATGGTACTTTTGGTAAAAACAGCATAGAAAGCGTACACCCTTTTTTACGTCAAAACAATTGGATGCATCGTAATTTAATTGTGGCGGGGAACTTTAACATGACTAACGTTAAAGAGTTGTTCCAAAATTTAATCGACTTAGGTCAACATCCAAAACAAATGGCCGATACGGTAACTGTAATGGAAAAAATAGGGCATTTTTTAGACGATGAAGTGACCGAATTATACAAACAATGCAAGTTAGAAGGCTATTCTAAACAAGAAGCTTCTCCAGTTATTGGTGAACGTTTAAACATTCAACGCATTTTAGAACGGGCTTCTCGAAATTTCGATGGAGGATATGCTATGGCCGGACTATTAGGTCACGGCGATTCATTTGTGATGCGTGATCCTGTAGGGATACGACCTGCCTATTTTTATGAAGACGACGAAATTGTAGTAGTCGCTTCAGAACGTCCTGTTATTCAAACAGTGTTTAATGTGGCTTTCGAAAAAGTACATGAGTTAGACCCAGGAAGCGCCATTATCATTAAGAAAAACGGCTCGGTTTCGGTTCAAGAAGTGCGAACACCATTAGTGAAAAAAGCCTGTTCGTTTGAGCGAATTTATTTTTCTCGTGGAAGCGATGCGGAAATTTACAAGGAGCGCAAAGAATTAGGGAAATTAATTTTTCCAAGCGTGTTAAATGCCATCGATTACGATACCGATAACACAGTTTTTTCCTACATCCCTAATACGGCAGAAACATCTTTCTATGGGATGTCGGAGGCAGCACAGGATTTTTTAAATCAGCGCAAAGCCCAAGCCATAATAGAACAAAAAGACACCTTAACGGAAGCTTCTTTGCAGGATTTACTTTCGGTAAAAATTAGAACGGAGAAAATAGCCATTAAAGATGCCAAACTCAGAACTTTCATAACTGAAGACAGTAGTCGAGACGATTTGGTTGCGCACGTATATGATGTTACATATGGTGTTGTAAAACCATCCGATAATTTAGTGATCATTGATGATAGTATTGTGCGAGGAACAACCTTGAAACAAAGTATTATTAAAATGATGGATCGTTTGCAACCGAAAAAAATTGTGGTAGTCTCATCAGCGCCACAAATTCGTTACCCCGATTGTTACGGGATTGACATGGCTAAATTAGAAGGTTTGGTTGCGTTTAGAGCTACTTTGGCTTTGTTAAAAGAACGCAATATGTATCATATTGTTGAAGAAGTATACCAAAAATCAAAAGCACAAGAAAATTATACCGATGCCGATGTCGTAAATTATGTAAAAGAAATTTATGCGCCGTTTACCGATCAAGAAATATCTGATAAAATTGCAGAAATGCTAACCCCTGAAGGGACAAAAGCAGCAGTAAAAATCATTTATCAAACGGTAGCAGATGTACACTTGGCTTGTCCAAAAAATTTAGGCGATTGGTATTTTACAGGCGATTATCCAACAGCCGGTGGAAATCGAGTGGTTAACCGCGCGTTCATGAATTTTTATGAAGGAAAAGACGCTAGAGCGTACTAAAATTTGCATTTCATCGAGTTTTTGTGCTATTGAACAATTTTTTTACGCTAAAACAATTACTTATAGTACTTTAGACTTACCAAAAAATTAGTAGGTTAAGTTTTATGGTAAATTTGGGGCAAAAAGGGTGAAAGCAATTTCACCTTTTTTATTTTCAACTAGAATAGTTCAATACAAAAAAAGCCGAGAAGTCGCCATACTTCTCGGCTTTTTTAGTGGTTATTTCGGATGTATTATAAGGCTGCTTTAAATCGTTTGGCTACTTCTTCCCAATGAATTACACTGAAAAAAGCTTCAATATAATCAGGGCGTCTGTTTTGATAGTTCAAATAATAAGCATGTTCCCATACATCCATTCCTAAAATAGGTTGTCCGCCACATGCTACGCCTGGCATTAATGGATTGTCTTGATTTGGAGTAGAGCACACTTCTAATTTTCCATCTTTTACACATAACCAAGCCCATCCCGAACCAAAACGAGTGGCACCGGCTTTAGCAAACTCTGCTTTAAAAGCTTCAAAGGAACCAAAAGCGGCATCTATAGCTCCGGCTAATTCCCCCGTTGGTAATCCACCACCATTTGGCGACATAATCTCCCAAAACAAACTGTGGTTGTAGTGCCCTCCACCGTTGTTTCTAACGGGCATGTTGTTCATATCAAGATTTTTCATTAATGCTTCAATAGTCATTCCGTCCATATCTGTTCCGGCAATAGCTGCGTTTACATTCGTAACGTAGGCATTATGGTGCTTTGAATGATGAATTTCCATTGTTCTAGCATCAATATGTGGTTCTAATGCATCATATGCATAAAGTAATTGTGGTAATTCAAAAGCCATGATATTTTATTTTTAGATTAATAATATTTTCACCAAATTTACAAATTAAACTTTGGAAACAAAAATAGATCCTTTCTATAGCATTATAATTAAGACAAATATAACATTTGGAAACAACAGCTTTTTCGATTTATGATGCTTCGGCAGGTTCAGGAAAAACCTACACGTTAACGAAAGAATACTTGAAAATTCTTTTCTTAGCGAGTACTGATGATGCGTATAAAAAAATACTGGCCATTACGTTTACCAACAAAGCGGTTAACGAAATGAAAACCCGTATCGTTTCCAGTTTGTATGAATTTTCTATACCTACTACTTCCGAAAAAGCAATGGAGTTGCTCAAAGATGTCGTTACAGAAACCAAATTGAGTGAGGTAACGATTCGCGAAAAAGCCAAAGCAATCATCAAAAACATTATTCATAATTATGCGGCATTCGATATTTCTACAATCGATAAGTTTACCCATAAAGTCATTCGCACTTTTGCACAAGATTTAAATTTGCCACCCAATTTTGAAGTGTCTTTAGATACAGATGTATTGTTGCAAGAGGCCATTGATTTCGTGATTTCCAAAGCGGGAGAAGACCAAAGTTTGACCCAACTCTTGATAGAGTTTTCAAAAGATCGAACAGACGATGATAAAAACTGGGATATTTCCGCTGAATTATTATCCGTAGCTCAATTGATTACCAATGAAAATAATTCGCAGGAAATCAAAGAACTTTCGGAGAAAAGTATTGCCGATTTTGGAGTCATCAAGAAAAAATTACAAGAAGCAAACACCCAATTATTAGCAGAATGCCAATCGATTGCTCAAGAAGTATTGGCGCGTATTGATGCAAATGGAGTTTCTCGAAAATCATTTTTCTCAGGCTATGTCACCAATCATTTGGAAAAAGTAGCGGCTCAAAAATTGGCCCAAAACCAAACGGTTCTTCATTATTTGAACGGAAACAAACCGCCCTATTCCAAAGCGGTACCTCAATCTGACAAGGACTTTATTGACACTCATGCAGCTCATATATTAGCGTCAGTTGAAAAAATAAATGAATTGGCCGGGAAATTTGCGCTGTATGATGCATTCCTTCAAAATGTCAATCCGCTCTCCTTATTGAATACCATTTATCAAGAATTCAAAAAAATTCAAGAAGAACAAAATATCGTTTCGATATCTGATTTCAATACCATTATTCATAACGAAATTCAAAACCAACCGGCACCTTTTATTTACGAGCGCTTGGGAGAAAAATACCGTCATTATTTTATTGATGAATTTCAAGATACCTCTGTCATGCAATGGCAAAATCTGATTCCCTTAATTGACAATGCGTTGGCCGGTGAAGATGCCTATGGCAATAAAGGCACCTTGATGTTGGTGGGTGATCCCAAACAAGCCATTTATCGCTGGCGAGGTGGTAAAGCCGAACAGTTTATAGATTTGGCCAAAGAAATCGATTCGACCAATCCGTTTTCAAATAAAGACAAACGAACCGAACGATTGAAAACTAATTTTCGAAGTTACAGCGAAGTGATTCAGTTTAACAATGATTTTTTTAAACATTTAGCGCATCAATTCAAGAACGAAGATTATAAGAATTTATACGAAAATCTATCCCATCAAAATTGTAATTCCAAAACGGGCGGTTATGTCAATTTGACTTTTATTCAAGAACCCGAAGACGACACCGAAATAGAAGGGTTTGATGCGGATAACGATACGGTTACACCAAAAGACAAGGTATATTTGAGTCAAACCTTGCAGACCATCAAACAGTGTTTAGCGCAACAATTTGATTATAAAGATATTGTTTTACTTACCCGAACAAAAGCACCAGGGGTGAAATTGGCCAATTTTTTAACAGAAAATAAAATTCCAATTTTGTCTTCGGAAACTTTATTGATTCAAAACGCGACGGAAGTTAAATTAATCATTGCTTTGTTGCGTTTTCTGAAAAACCCGAATGAAGAACAGGCAAAAATATATGTTCTTTATTATTGTGCAAAATACTTGCAATCTGCATTGCCCATTCACGATTTTATTCTGGCCACAAAAAACAAAAACAGTTATGAGTTAGAAGCCTATTTTCAAACGTTAGGCATTTCTATTTCGTTCGCCGATTGTAAGAAAAAATCACTATATGAAGCTGTTGAAACATTAGTTGCTGCCTTTCTCAAAGACAAAGTAAACACATCGTATTTGCAATACTTCTTAGATTTGGTTTTGGAGAAGGATGTAAAATCACAGTCGAGTATTGCCGATTTCTTAGAATATTGGGATAAAATGGGATTTCAAAAAAGCATTCCATCGCCCGAAGGCACTAATGCGGTTCGTATCATGACGATTCATAAATCGAAAGGATTGGAGTTTCCGGTTGTAATTTATCCTTTTGCAGAAGAAGATTTTTCAAGAAAAATTAAAGATAAATTATGGATACCCTTAGCTACTCCCGAGATTGATCTCCCAAGGGCCTTAATTAACAACAAGAAAGAAGTAGAAAATTATGGGGTCACAGCACAATCTATTTTTCAAACAAAAAATCAAGAAGAAATCTTAGATACAATTAATGTTCTTTATGTAGCCTTAACGCGAGCTGAAGAGCAGTTATTCGTCATTTCTAATAAAAAATTAACCCCAAAGGGAGAATTTGTAACTACAAATTTGTCGTACTATTTTCTTGATTTTTTACGAACAATCGGGCAGTATGAGCCTACAAAGTTTACATATGAATTTGGTGCAACCGAACGAAAATCAAAACATAGTGAAGACAATAGAGCCCTTCAATCAATAGGTATTGTTGCTCAAAAAATGAAGCCCACTAAAATTAATATTGCACAACGTGAAGCCTTAATGTGGGGTTCTGCGCAGCAGGATGCTATAGCTTTTGGTACGATTTTGCACGAAATCATGGCATTAATTCAAACAAAAGAAACACTAGATAGCGCCTTAAAACAAGCTCTCGAGTCGGGATTATTGTTGCTTTCACAACAAGAGGTAATTAAAAAAACCATTCAAAAAATTGTCGATCATCCCGAATTGAGTGTGTTTTTTGAGACAGGCGGAAAAGTCTATAACGAACAAGCAATCCTAAAAAAAGGCGCCAGAACCATTAAACCCGATCGGGTAGTATTAAAAGGACAAGAGGCCTATTTGTTAGACTATAAAACCGGTGAGAAACATGAGAAGCATCGCACTCAGATTAATGAATACGAACAAGCCTTGCAAGAAATGAATTACCAAGTCGTAAAAAAAGTGCTGGTATATACAGGAGAAAATATAGAAGTAGTAACTTTGTAATCTTTAATATGATCAAAACTTAACAGAATATGTACGGAAAAATACAACAACATTTACAGCAAGAAATAGCGACCATTCAGGAGAACGGTTTGTTTAAAAAAGAACGCATTATTACGTCACCGCAAGGAGCTGAAATTACCATTTCGACAGGTGAAACCGTTTTGAATTTTTGTGCCAATAATTATCTAGGATTATCCTCTCATCCAGAAGTAGTACAGGCAGCAAAAGACGCTTTAGATACCCATGGTTTCGGAATGTCATCTGTGCGATTCATATGCGGAACTCAAGATATTCATAAAACATTAGAACAAAAAATAGCCCATTTTTATGGTACAGAAGATACAATATTGTATGCTGCAGCTTTTGATGCGAATGGGGGTGTTTTTGAACCCTTATTGGGTGAAGAAGATTGTATTATTTCTGACAGCTTAAATCATGCCTCGATTATAGATGGTGTACGTTTGTGTAAAGCGGCACGCTATCGTTATGATAATAACGACATGAACGATTTAGAGCAACAATTGATTAAAGCAACTGAAGCGGGTCATCGTTTTAAACTCATTGTTACCGATGGGGTGTTTTCTATGGACGGTTTGGTAGCGCCTTTGGATAAAATATGTGATTTAGCCGATAAATATGATGCTTTAGTAATGGTAGACGAATGCCATGCTGCGGGATTTATTGGAGCCACTGGGAAAGGTACTTTGGAGGCTAAAGGTGTAATGGGACGCGTCGATATTATTACCGGTACGTTAGGAAAAGCCTTAGGAGGAGCCATGGGTGGATATACCACAGCTAAGAAAGAAATCATTGAAATATTACGCCAACGCTCGCGTCCGTATTTGTTTTCAAATTCATTAGCGCCTGCTATTGTGGGCGCATCTTTAAAAGTTTTCGAATTATTAGAAAAAGACACAACGCTTAGGGATCAATTGGAATGGAATACCAATTATTTTAAAACTGGATTGCGTGAGGCAGGTATTGATTTTATTGATGGAGACTCGGCGATAGTGCCAGTTATGCTGTATGATGCAAAATTAGCTCAGGTTATGGCCGAAAAGTTATTGGCAAAAGGGATTTATGTCATCGGTTTTTTCTTTCCAGTGGTACCCAAGGGGAAAGCTCGTATCCGCGTTCAATTGTCAGCTGCCCATACAAAAGATCACCTCGATAAAGCAATAAAAGCTTTTGTTGCCGTAGCTCAAGAATTGAAAATTAATTAAGTAAGACCAGGATAAAGTTGTTTTTTTTATTCAAAACTTTTTGTAGTAAAAAAAATATAGTACTTTTGTTCCAATTATAAAGGATTGTAATTAAAAAATAACGTATGAAACATTTAAACAAATTTTTTACAGCTGCCTTGTTGTTCGCGGGATTAGTATCTCAAGCACAAGATAGTAACAACCCATGGGCAGTGTCTTTTGGGACAAACGCAGTAGATACTAGAGTTAATGCTAGTAGAAACGGATTGAACTTTTTAGATAAACAATTTTCTCAAACATTTGATGTACAAGAAAATTGGAACATCATGCCTTCTGTATCTTACTTAAGCTTAACAAAGTATGTAGGTGACGGTTTTTCTTTTGGTGTAACAGGTTCTGTAAACAAAATTACAAAATTTGTAAATTTTGATCCAACATCACCTGATGCAGATCCAAGAGGAATGGTAGTTTCTAATCCTGGAGATTTAACATTTTTTGGAGTTGATGGTATCATCAGATACAGTTTTCAAGATTTGTTCAAATCAAAATGGTTTGATCCATCTGCACACATTGGTGGTGGATATACTTTCTTCGGTGATGCATCTGCAGGTACTGTTAATGGAGGTTTAGGATTAACATTTTGGTTTACAGAAGGAATTGGTTTACAACTTCAATCTACCTACAAGCATTCTTATGATGATACTAAAGATGTTAATGTAGATGTTCCTAGTTACATGCAACACACTGCAGGTCTTATCTTCAAGTTCGGAGGTAAAGATACAGACGGAGATGGTATTTATGATAACGAAGATGCTTGTCCAGAAGTATTTGGTTTAGCTGCATTCAAAGGATGTCCTGATACTGATAGTGATGGTATTCAAGATGCTGCTGATTCTTGTCCAGAAGTGGCTGGTTTAGCTGAATTTAATGGATGTCCTGATACAGACGGAGACGGAATCATTGATTCGGAAGACGCTTGTGTTGATGTGAAAGGTACTAAAATGATGAAAGGTTGTCCAGATGCAGACGGAGACGGAATTGCAGATAAAGATGACAAATGTCCATCTGTAAAAGGGGCTAAAGAAAACGCAGGTTGTCCTTGGCCAGATACTGATGGAGACAGCGTTCTAGATAAAGACGATAAGTGTCCAACTGTTGCAGGTACTGTAGCAAATAATGGTTGTCCAGAAGTTACAGCTGACGCTATGAAAAAATTGAATGACTATGGTAAAACCATCTTGTTCAACTCTGGTAAAGCATCGTTCCAAAAACAAGCTTTCCCAATTTTACAAGCTATGGCTGCCATCTTAAAAGAGTATCCAACCGCTAATTTCTCATTAGAAGGACACACAGATAATACAGGATCTGATGTATTAAACCAAAAATTATCAGAAGAAAGAGCTGCTGCAGTTAAAAACTTCTTAGTTGAAAACGGTATTAATGCTTCAAGATTAACTTCTAAAGGTTTTGGTGAATCAGCGCCAGTTGAATCAAACAAAACTGCTAAAGGAAAAGCAAACAATAGAAGAGTAGAAGTAAAATTAGTAAAATAATTTTTTTCTAAAATATACTAAGAAACGTCCCGATATTTCGGGACGTTTTTTTATTTTTATAAAATGAAATCAACTACTTTTTTAGATAAACTTTGTACAACGTTATTGTCGCTTTCCGAAAAGGAACTTTCGAATGTTTCGATAGTATTACCAAATAAACGGGCAAAAGTATTTTTACTCGAAAGTCTAAAAAATCAATTGTCGGGAACTGCGTTTGCGCCAAACATCATTAGTATTGAAGATTTTATTCAAGAAATAGCTTCTCTACGATCTGTTGATTCCATTGAATTACTGTTTGAGTTTTATGAGGTCTATCAAGCGATTACACCTAAAGAACAACAACAAAATTTTGAACAATTTGCCACTTGGGCTACAACCGCTATTCAAGATTTTAATGAAATTGATCGCTACCTACTTGAACCTAAAAAAGTATTTAGCTATTTAGAAGCAATTGAAGCGTTAAAGCGTTGGCAAGTTGAAGCTTCAAAAACAACCAAATTAATTGATAATCATCTGGAGTTTTGGGCTAAACTACCCGAATATTATGCATCGTTTTATGCGCATTTAGTGCATAAAGGAATCGGGTATCAGGGGCTTATTTACCGAGAAGCTGTAGGTAAATTAGAGTCTTTTGCAGCAGCTACCACTCATATAATCTATTTTGCAGGATTCAATGCCCTCAATCAAGCTGAAGAGAAAATAATCAATTATTTAGCTAATGAAAACCGAGCTAAAATTTATTGGGATATCGATTCGGTTTTTTTAAATGATCCTCATCATGATGCTGGATTGTTTATTCGAAAATATAAAAAAGAATGGAAGTCATTTGTACACCAGGATTTTGAATGGGTTGTGGACCATTTCAGCGAGCAAAAAAATATTGAAATTATTGGAACACCAAAAAGTATTGGACAAGCTAAAATTGTAGGTACTATAATTGAAAAAATTCAAGATACAAATCCAAGTTTGGAGAAAACAGCTGTGGTATTGGGCGATGAAAATTTATTATTGCCCGTATTGTTTGGATTGCCCGATTCGGTAGATGCATTGAACATTACTATGGGTTATCCGAGCAAAAATAACCCCGCTCAATTGTTGGTCAGCAAATTGTTTAAGTTACATCATAATGCCAAACAGCGGAACGATAAAAGTTACACGTTCTATTATAAAGAAGTGCTCGCTATTTTAAACCACCCGCTTATAGAGCCATATTGTAAAGTGGAAGAAGTAGTCCATATAATCAATAGTAATAATTTTACATTTTTTTCAAGAGAAAAATTATTCCATCTATACGCTGAAAAATATCCAAATACCACCAATCCCTTATTCGAACTTTTGTTTGCTCGTTGGGATGAAATACCCAAAATATTAGCCAACATACGCGAAGTATTGCTCCATATTAAAGCGCAATTGAGTAATGACAATACGGAAGAAAAAATGGCAAAAGCTTTTTTATATTCCATTTATAATACCATTATCAAATTAACCAATTACCAGGAAAAATATCAGCAAATAGAAAGTCTTACAGCCTTGCATGCTATATATAAACAAATTGTTGATTTAGCTGAGGTCTCTTTTGAAGGCGAACCCTTGTCTGGCTTGCAACTTATGGGCGTACTTGAAAGTCGTGTTTTAGATTTCGAAAATGTTATTATTACTTCGGTGAATGAAGGAAAATTCCCAGCAGGAAAATCGCAAAATTCATTCATACCCTACGATGTAAAAAAAGAATTGGGATTACCCACCTATAAAGAAAAAGACGCCATATATTGTTATCACTTTTATCACTTATTATTACGCGCAAAAAACATTTGGTTGCTTTATAATACCGACCATGAAGGTATTGATGCAGGCGAAAAAAGCCGTTTCATTACCCAATTGGAAATCGAAAAACACCATTTTCCAAACAGTACGATTTATAATGCAGTACTTCCCGAAAAAGCGTATGAACCTATCGTTATTCCTAAAACAGATGCAATTATTGAGCGTCTGGAAGAAATTGCCGTAAATCCCGGATTTTCACCTTCTTCACTAACAGGTTATATTCGGAATCCCATTCAATTTTACACCCAACGCATCCTTCGCATTAATGAAGCAGAAGATGTGGAAGAAAACATTGCTGCTAATACTTTGGGCATTATTATTCACAGCGCTTTAGAAGAATTGTATACACCCTATTTGAATCAGTATTTAGCCTTGCACCATATTGAATATATGGAAACTCAAATCGATGCTGTGATTCTTAAATATTTTAAAAAAGAATATAAAGAAGGGGAAATTAATAAAGGAAAAAATTTATTGGCTTTTGAAGTCGCCAAACGCAATGTATATAATTTTTTACAACTCGAAAAAAAAGCAATCCTAGAAGAAAACGCAGCGATCAAAGTATTGCTCTTGGAACAACCGATATCTTGTGAAATTCAATTGGAATCGTTTGATTTTCCGATACTAATTGCCGGTAAAGTAGACCGAATAGAAGAACGTAATGGGGTCATTCGAATTATCGACTATAAAACGGGTAAAGTAGACGGCCACAGTCTAAAATTGAGTGATGTTCTTACCATAACACCAGATATTGCCTATGAAAAAATCATTCAGTTGCTTTGTTATGCTTTGATGTTTGAAAATCATCCCTTACGCCAAGGCCGAGAAATAACAGCTGGAATTATTTCGTTTAAGAATATGAAGAACGGCTTTTTACCATTCGGTATAGGTAGTGGAAAAGAGGCAAATACAGTAATTACTCGTGAAATGCTGGAAGATTTTAGCGTTATTTTAAAACTAATAATTTTGGAAATCTTCAATCAAGAATTGCCGTTTAAAGAAAAAAACTAAAATACAGCATTTAAACTAAATCCTTTTCAAAAAACCAATCAAATCGGCGACAAATTCTTTTTGATTTTCAATAGGACTCATGTGGCCGTCTTCAAAAGTGGTTACTTGTACTTGAGTGCCATCGACTTGTTCTAAGGTTTCTTCGTAATGTAATACAGGGTCTTTTCTGCCTAAAATAAATTGAATTGGATAAGGGGCAAAATGAAGCATTACTTCACGATCTTTTCTAATTTTCATACCTTCTAGTGCCGCTACAATTCCTTGAAGAGGAGTTTTTAATGCTTCTAATTTTACGGCTTCAATATGTGCGTCAAGTCGTTCGCGATTGGTTTCACTAAATAAGTTTGCGATGCTCATGCGAATAAAAGACGAATAATTTTGCTTGACCGCGATAATGGCTCGATCCCGATTTTTTTTTCGTTCTTCAGAATCGGCTCTAGCCGTTGAATTCACCAATACAATTCCTTTTACGTTATCAGGATACAATTCGGCGAAAGCTAAAGCTACATAACCACCCATCGAATGTCCAATCAATACTGCTTTTCTAATTTTCAATTCGTGTAATACATGATGTACCACATCGGCTTGGTCTTCCATACTGTGCACATAGCCCAAACACTCGGTACCACCATGACCTAATAAATCGATACTAATGATGCGGTTTTTTTTTGAAAGTTCAGGCAAAATAGCCTTCCACATCGATTGATTTTCTAAAAAACCATGCAATAAAACCACAGCTGTCCCTTTCCCCTGGTCGGTATAACTGATGGCTGTATTTTTGAAATGTGTGGTTTTCATAAAGGCAAAGGTAGCATATATAGGCAAAGAGCGCAACGATTTTTCGTGAATGCACAAAAAAACGGCTCACTTTCGTAAACCGTATTATTTTATTTATGTTATGTTTTATACTCTCAATTAAGCATTCATTAGCGATTCAATCTCTTCGATTTCTATCGGAATGTTGCGCATTAAATTGTATGGGGCTCCAGTAGGTTGAATCACGACATCATCTTCCAAACGAATACCAAAACCTTCTTTTGGGATGTAAATTCCAGGTTCAACTGTGAATACCATATTGGCTTGCATCGGTTCGTGTAATAAGCCATAATCGTGGGTGTCTAATCCCATGTGGTGCGAAGTGCCATGCATGAAATATTTTTTATACGCGGGCCAATCTGGATTTTCGTTTTGCACATCGGCTTTGTCAATTAATCCTAAGCCTATTAATTCTGAAGTCATAATTTTACCCACTTCTACATGATATTGTTTCCATAAGGTTCCAGGAACCAATAATTTTGTAGCTTCATTTTTTACATTTAAAACGGCAGAATACACTGCTTTTTGTCGTTCTGTAAAACGTCCTGAAACCGGCACCATTCGTGTCATGTCACTAGAATAATTCGCATATTCGGCTCCAACATCCAATAGGATCAAATCACCAGCATTGCAAGGCTGGTTGTTTTCAATATAATGCAATACATTGGCATTATTTCCCGATGCAATAATTGGGGTGTAAGCAAAACCTTTCGATCGATTTCTAAGGAATTCATGTGCAAATTCAGCTTCAATTTCATATTCCATCACCCCTGGTTTTACAAAATTCAGCACTCTTTTAAAACCTTTTTCAGTAATATCACAGGCTTTTTGAATCAATGCTAATTCTTCACTTTCTTTTATAGAGCGTAAGCGTTGTAGTATCGGATTTGATTTTGCTACTTTATGTCCGGGATAGGTTTCTTTCCACCATTTTACAAAACGTGCTTCACGGGTTTCAGTTTCAATAACAGCACGATAATGCTCGTTAGTGTTGATATACATTGTATCGGCATATGCCATAATTTCTTTCAATGTTTTGTGAAAATCTTGTAACCATATCACCGAACGAATTCCCGATACTTCAAAAGCACGTTCTTTGGTCAATTTTTCACCTTCCCAAATAGCAATATGTTCATTGGTTTCTTTTAAAAACAATATTTCTTTCAAATGTTCATAAGGAGCATCAGGGAAAAGCAATAAAATACTTTCTTCTTGGTCTACACCCGATAAATACAAAATGTCTCGATGTTGTGCAAATGGTAACGTGCTATCGGCACTCACCGGATAAATGTCGTTTGAATTAAAAACGGCTACACTATTGGGTTGCATTTGAGCGGTAAATTTTGCTCTATTTTTAATGTATAACTCTCGGTCAATTGGATGATATTTCATGCGTTGAAAGATTAGTGATTTGAAATTATTTTATAAAACATCTGAATTTCATGATGTTTAATAATGTGCCTCAAAAATAAAAAGATAATCATGAAAAGATGTTAATTCCGACAGAAATTTTGTAGAAGTGCAATGATTTGGTTATTTTTCAACAAAATTTTTTCAAGATGAAACATCTCATTTTCCTGTTTTTAGCCATTTCACACACGGCTATTGCTCAAACTTCTTTGTTTAATCAAGTGAAAGCTACAAATATTGGCCCAACAATCATGAGTGGTCGTGTGGTAGATATCGCTGTTAATCCTAAAAATCCAACTGAATTTTATGTGGCTTATGCTACAGGCGGAATTTGGTACACCAATAATAATGGAACTTCTTTCACACCTCTGATGGATTCGGCAGAAACCGTAAATTGTGGTTCAATAACGGTAGATTGGAAATCTGGGACCATTTGGGTAGGAACCGGCGAAATCAATGCTTCTCGATCTTCCTATGCGGGAGTTGGTATTTTGAAATCTTCAGACAAAGGAAAAACTTGGGAAAATTTGGGATTGTCTGATTCGCATCATATCAGTAGCGTTTGGGTGAACCCAAGTAATTTAAATGAAATTGTAGTTGCGGCTTTGGGCCATTTGTATACAACGAATAAAGAACGCGGCATTTATAAATCAACCGATGGTGGGAAATCGTGGCAACAAACCTTGTATGTTGCAGACGACACGGGAATTGTTGATCTCGAAGTGTCTAAAATCAATCCCAATGTGATGTTTGCGGCGGCTTGGCAAAAAGACAGAAAAGCTTGGCATTTTGATGGAGATGGTGAAAAATCTGGAATTTATAAAAGTGAAGATGCTGGAACTACATGGCAGCTTGTAACAACAAAAGAAAGTGGTTTTCCAGCAAATGAAGGCGTGGGCAGAATTGGGCTGGCGCTTTTTAATGAAAAGGTAATTTACGCAGTAGTTGATAACCAGAACAAACGACCAAAGGCAGTTTCACAAAGTAAGTTGACCACTATGTTGGCGGCACCAGGAGAGGTGCAGGAAATTTCAAATAAAGCCCTTAATCAGGCATTAAAAGAGAGTGGATTTAGTGATAAATACCGTGCGGAGAACATTAAAAATTGGCTCGAAAATAACAGTTCCTCTATAGCTATAAAAGGGTTTTTAGATGCCAACAAAGCACTTTTTGAAACGGAAGTAATTGGATGTGAAGTATACAAATCGGAAGACGGAGGAAAATCTTGGAAGAAAGCGAATCAGAATTATATCAACAATATGTATTATACGTACGGATATTATTTTGCGAATATAACGGTTGATGCAATAAATCAAAATCGTCTTTACATCGGCGGTGTTCCTTTATTGTTTTCTTCAGATGGCGGCAAAACCTTTGAAGCTATTTCCAAAGAAAATGTTCATGCCGATCATCATGTAACGTGGATCAATCCTGAAAATCCAGATCATATTATTAATGGAAACGATGGTGGAATCAATATTTCCTATGACAATGGAGCCCATTGGATCAAATGCAATAACGAAGCCGTGAGCCAATTGTATGCTGTAAATGTTGACTATCAAGAAAAATACAATGTATATGGAGGCATGCAAGATAATGGTGTTTGGTTTGGACCAAATGATTTTCAGCAGAATGTAGCTTGGCATCAAGAAGGAAAATATCCGTATCAAGAATTGATTGGAGGAGACGGGATGCAAATCCAAATTGATCCCCGCAACCCAAATGTAGTATTTACCGGATTCCAATTTGGAAATTATTACCGCATCAATCAAAAAGAAGGGAAATTTGATTTTATTTCGCCCAAACCTGCTAAAGACGAAAAACCGCTTCGATTCAATTGGCAAACCCCTATTTTATTGTCTTCTCACAATCCCGATATTTTGTATATGGGCTCTAATTTTTTGCACCGATCTATGAATCAAGGCAAATCTTGGGAAAAAATTTCGGGAGATCTTACAAAAGGGGCTAAAGAAGGCAATGTGGCTTTCGGAACCCTTACTACAATTTCAGAGAGCACTTTGCAATTTGGATTGCTTTATGCAGGAACAGATGATGGGAATGTACAAGTTTCTAAAGATGGTGGCGTTTCTTGGCAATTGATTTCTGGAAATTTACCTCAAAATTTATGGGTATCACGAGTGGCAGCTTCTGCGCACAAAAGAGAACGTATTTATTGTACTTTAAACGGATATAGAAATGATAACTTTGAAAGTTATGTTTTTGTTTCCGAAGATTATGGTACCCAATGGACTCGCATTTCAAACGGATTAACACAGGCTGTAAATGTAGTTGTTGAGGATGTAGTAAACGAAAATATTTTATACGTTGGAACCGATAACGGTTTGTTTGTTTCTATAGATAAAGGGGCTACTTGGCAAGATTTTTCTTGCGGTATGCCAAAGGTTGCCGTACATGATTTAAAAATACAGGCTAGCGCTAAAGACTTAATTGTAGGGACACACGGAAGAGCCATTTATAAAGTAGGCATTGCAAAAATACAAGAATTGACGACCGATCTATTGGCAAAAAAAATTCACTTATTTTCGTTGACAGATCGTACAAAATCGGAACGATGGGGTACAAAATCGTATGCATGGGAAGAAGCCAATGTGCCTTCTCAAGAAATTTGGTGTTATGCGGGTATAGCGGGCACAGCTGTGGTTTCAATTACAAATGATCAAAATCGGGAAGTGTATCAAAAACAAATAGCACTAACAACAGGACTGAATTTAATACCGTATTCTTATGAAATTTCAAAAGAACTAGCTGATAAATGGAATAAATCTGATAAAAAAATAGGTATCAAAGAAGCTGAAAACAAACGCTATTATTTGCCAGCAGGGAAATATAAAGTGACAATTTCCAAATCAGAAGGATCAACGATGACAACCTTTGAAATTAAACCCTCAAAAAACAACAAATCGGAATAGGAATCAATATCAACTCCAGCTTTTGTTTAAGGCAAGGTTCTAGAGTGGTTAAAGAAATTTGACCTTCTTCTGCCATAAATAGAATCTCATATTGGAAATTAAACAAAAGATTCAATATTCATCAGAATTGTAAATTACTGTCTGTCAAAAAATAAGTGGGTTAGGATGGTATTGCGCTAAATTTTTAAGGAGTTCAATAATTAATTTCGCTAAAATGATATATATACTGTATCGTGTAGTCTATAACTAATTGATATTCAACAGTCGTTAAATTATTTTAAATTCATTATAAATTAGGACTAAAAGGTTGTAGTTAATTTCAAATAGCTGTATTTTTGTTTTGATTTTTATAAAACTATTACAATCAAATAAAATTATGGCAAAATCAGCACTTTTAAAGTCATCTATCGCGAAAAAATATTGGATGGCTCTTACAGGTTTATTTTTATGCTTGTTTTTGGCGGGTCACTTAGCAGGAAATCTTCAATTGCTTGTTCCTAACAATGCTTTGAATTTTAATCAGTATGCTTTGTTCATGACTACCAATCCGGCAGTAAAATTACTTTCTTATTTAACGTACATTTCTATTTTATTTCATGCGATCGATGGAATTGCTTTAACGATTCAAAACAAAAAAGCGCGTCCTATTGGTTATGCAAAAACCAATGGTTCTTCAAGTAGTTTTGCTTCAAGAAACATGGCGGTTTTAGGAACTATTATTTTGGTTTTCATTGCTACGCACATGGTTAACTTTTGGGCAAAAATGCATTTTGATAAGAAAATGCCAATCATGACAAAAACCATTGAAGTGCAAGGACAAAAACAAAATTTTTATGTAGGAACCCAAGTTGGGCAATACTTTCCAGTGGATCAAGTTGCTAAAGAAGGGGAGAAAATGGATCAAACCATGATGCCTAAGCAATTTGTAATCAAAAATAGAACGGAATTATATTATAGTCAAGCCGATGTAAAAACAGCTGATTTGTACAAAGATTTATACAAAATTACCTTAGACTTTTTTAAAGATGCTAAGTATGGATTGTATTTTACAATTGGATATGTTTTAGCTATGTTGGCTTTGTCTTTTCATTTATGGCATGGATTTCAAAGTGCTTTCCAATCGATTGGAGTGAACAGTTCAAAATTAACTCCAGCAATCAAGTTTTTCGGAAGAGCATTTGCAATTGTAGTACCACTATTGTTTGCAATAATTCCAGTTATCTTACACTTTAAAAAATAATCAACATCAGTATATATTATGAAGTTAGATTCTAAAATACCAGCAGGTCCATTAAAAGACAAATGGACCGATCATAAAAACCATTTGAAACTAGTTGCACCTAATAACCGACCAAAAATCGATATTATTGTAGTTGGGACAGGTTTGGCAGGGGCTTCGGCTGCTGCCTCTTTAGGAGAAATGGGGTATAATGTAAAAGCATTTTGTTTTCAAGATTCTCCACGTCGTGCGCATTCCATTGCAGCTCAAGGAGGTATCAATGCAGCAAAAAATTACCAAAATGATGGTGATAGCGTGTACCGTCTGTTCTACGATACCATTAAAGGTGGTGACTACCGTGCGCGTGAAGCAAATGTGCACCGTTTAGCCGAAGTTTCTGGAAATATCATCGACCAATGTGTGGCACAAGGGGTTCCTTTTGCCCGTGAATATGGTGGAATGTTAGATAACCGTTCGTTTGGTGGAACGCAAGTACAACGTACTTTCTACGCTGCTGGACAAACGGGACAACAATTATTATTAGGAGCGTATTCTGCTTTATCAAGACAAATTGGTTTAGGTCGTGTACAAATGTTCAACCGTCACGAAATGTTAGATTTAGTTAAAGTAGATGGAAAAGCGCGTGGAATTATAGCTCGTAACTTAATTACTGGAGAAATCGAAAGACATTCAGCTCATGCTGTAGTTATCGCTTCTGGAGGTTACGGAAACGTTTATTTCCTTTCTACAAATGCAATGGGAAGTAACGTAACAGCTGGTTGGAAAATCCACAAACAAGGAGCGTTATTTGCAAATCCATGTTATGTGCAAATTCACCCAACATGTATTCCAGTTCACGGAACGAATCAGTCAAAATTAACTTTGATGTCGGAGTCGTTACGTAACTCAGGACGTATTTGGGTTCCAAAGAAAAAAGAAGATGCAGAAGCAATCAGAGCTGGGAAATTAAAACCAACTCAAATTGCGGAAGAAGATAGAGATTACTACTTAGAAAGAAGATATCCTGCGTTTGGTAACTTAGTACCACGTGACGTAGCTTCAAGAGCTGCTAAAGAGCGTTGTGATGCTGGTTACGGAATCGAAGCTAACGATACTAACGAAGGAGTTTACTTAGATTTCTCTACAGAAATCCAAACTAAAGGACGTCAAGCAGCTTACGCTAAAGGAAATCATAATCCAACACCTGAAGAAATTACAGCTTTAGGAAAACAGTGGTTAGAAGAGAAATATGGTAACTTGTTTACGATGTATCAAAAAATCACGGATGAGAATCCTTATGAAACGCCAATGAAAATTTATCCAGCAGTTCACTATACTATGGGTGGTGTTTGGGTGGATTATAACTTACAATCTACAATTCCTGGTTGTTTCGTAGCAGGTGAAGCTAACTTCTCTGACCACGGAGCTAACCGTTTAGGAGCATCAGCTCTAATGCAAGGTTTAGCAGATGGATATTTCGTATTACCTTACACAATTTCTAACTATTTAGCTGACGAAATCAGAACTGGAAAAATCTCTACAGATTCTCCAGAATTCGCGGAAGCAGAAGCAAGAGTGAAAGATTCAATTAGCAAATTCTTAAACAACAACGGTACCAAGTCTGTTGATTATTTCCACAAAAAATTAGGTTTGATTATGTGGAATAAAGTAGGTATGGCTCGTAACGAAAAAGGATTAACAGAAGCTATTGCTGAAATCGCTCAATTAAAAGAAGATTTTTACAAAGATGTTTATGTTCCTGGAAGCGCTGACGAGTTAAATCCTGAGTTAGAAAAAGTATTAAGAGTTGCCGATTTCATCGAATTAGGTCAGTTAATGGCAATGGATGCTTTACAGCGTAAAGAATCTTGTGGAGGTCACTTCCGTGAAGAATATCAAGATGCTGAAGGTGAAACATTACGTGATGACGAAAACTTCAAATTTGTTGGAGCTTGGGAATACAAAGGTGATGACATCAGCAAATCAGCACTTCACAAAGAAGAATTGAAATACGAAGAAATTAAAATTGCAGCTAGAAATTACAAATAATAGATTATGAGTGCAGCAAAAAATATCAATATAAACCTTAAAATTTGGCGTCAAAAGAACGCTAGTTCAAAAGGTAGCATGGAAACTTATAAATTAGATAATGTTTCTACTGCAAGTTCGTTTTTGGAAATGTTAGACCAATTAAACGAGCAATTAATTAACGAGAAAAAAGAACCAGTAGCATTTGATCACGACTGTCGTGAAGGTATTTGCGGTATGTGTTCTTTATACATCAACGGACGTGCTCACGGACCTGATACAGGAATTACTACTTGTCAGTTACACATGAGAATGTTTAACGATGGGGATACAATCTACATCGAACCATGGAGAAGTAAAGCTTTTCCAGTTATCAAAGATTTAGTGGTTGATAGAAGTGCTTTTGACAGAATTCAGCAAGCAGGTGGTTTCGTATCGGTAAATACATCTGGAAATACTATTGATGCTAATTCCATCCCAGTTCCTAAAGACGATGCAGACAAAGCTTTTGAAGCAGCAGCTTGTATTGGATGCGGAGCTTGTGTGGCGACATGTAAAAACGGTTCTGCGATGTTATTCGTTGGAGCTAAAGTATCGCAATACGCGTTATTACCACAAGGTAAAGTAGAAGCTACGCAACGTGTTTTAAACATGGTACGTCAAATGGACGAAGAAGGATTTGGAAATTGTACCAATACAGGTGCATGTGAAATCGAATGTCCAAAAGGCATTTCATTAGAAAATATTGCTCGAATGAATAGAGAATTTTTAAAAGCATCTGTGAAGTAATTTTTCGATGCTTTAAAAGTATAGAAACGCATCCTTTTTGGATGCGTTTTTTTTGTACTTTTATACAAAATACAACTATGAAAATTGCCATTTTTCAGTCCGAATTAGCCTGGGAAAACCCAGAGGAGAACCGAAAAAATATTGAACAGTATTTTCGAGATGCGCCGCAATCTTTCGATTTGTTTGTATTGCCCGAGATGTTTACGTCGGGCTTTACGATGCAGCCGCAAGAAGTAGCCGAAACCATGGAAGGTAAAACAATAGTTTGGCTTAAAGAATTGGCAGCTGAAAGAAACTGTGCCATCACAGGAAGTCTGGTCATTAAAGCGAATGGCGACTATTACAACCGAATGGTTTTTGTTTTTCCATCTGGAGACGTACAATTTTATGATAAGCGCCATTTGTTTGCCTTGGCAGGAGAAGACAAATTATATACGAAGGGCGCAGAAAAAGTAATTGTACAGTATAAAGGGTGGAATATCTGTCTCCAAATATGTTATGATTTGCGGTTCCCAGTTTTTGTGCGAAATACCGAACAATACGATTTGTTGATCTACGTAGCCAATTGGCCGCAACCCCGAATCAATGCCTGGGATGCCTTGTTAAAAGCGCGAGCTATAGAAAACTTGTGTTATACGGTTGGAGTTAATAGAACAGGAACGGACGCCAATCAATTGCAATATCCTGGCCATTCTCAAGTACTAGATTGTATGGGGCAAGAACAGTTATATGCCCACAATGATTCCGGTATTTTTTGTTGTGAATTGAACCAATTGGAACAAAATGCTAAAAGACTTCAATTTAATTTTTTAAACGATGCGGATCGTTTTACGCTGGATTAATCCAAATTAAAATCTTGTTCTACATCCCAGTTGGCCCTCACGTCTAGTAATTTGGGATAATATAGAATTTCTTCCGCTTGTTTTTTGTTCAAATAATCACCAGTATCCCATATTCCGTTGGCATTGTCATCATAAATAACGCGAAGTGTATACAACTTGGGTTCAATAGTTTCAAAAAACAGGGTGGTTTCTTTTGGAGAAGCTTTGGAATATAAAACGGTACCTTTTTCATCCAATACTTCCAAAATTATTGGGAATCGCTTGACGCCAGAAAGGTTAACTTTTAAGTTGCCATAATCGGATAATAATTTGGTGTTGGCTTCAAATCGCAAAGAATCATTTTTGGCCTCATAAAAATCTGTGAGGGCTTCAGGGAGAAGTTCTAAAGTATATTTTTGTTCCTCTTCTTTATTGAAATCAAAGCGAATTTCTTGGCTCAATTCGTCATAGTTGGCCGTAAATTTTATGGCAACAGAGTCTTTATTTCTTAAGATGATTTTAGATAGATCAATAGCATTAATAGGGGTATTAGTACTCAATATGAATGGCTCCCTAAACGATAAAGTTCCTTGGGTTTTACTAATGATTTTAATACTATCACTTGACTTTACATTTTTTAATTTAGAAGTAAATGATTTTGTGTACGCACCATTTTCTACCATTATTTCAAGCGAGTCCAATTCCATTTTTGGAAAAAATAATTGAACAGAATCTTTTTCTTTTTGCGGGTATTTTGTCATTCGCAACGGAATTTTTTCGCCTCTTTTTTTAGCAGTAACTTTGAGATTATTTGGATTTCCTTCATAGCCCATATATAATTTGTTGTTGCTTTCTTGCGTGGGTTTATATGCTTTGAACTGTGGTTTTTCTGCAAATAATTCCAACTCATATGCGGTTGAAGTAGGTAATGTTATCGGATCGGGTAAAAATCCAATTTTATCATTTTTGGGATCAAACTTGTTGTTCCCAGATTTGTCTTTTAATGCAATAATTTGATAGGTTCCTTCTTTTAAGTTTTCAAGCGAAAATACCTTTAAGCTGTCTAACGTATTGGTAATGTACAAAGGGGTTTCTTTATAAACCGTTGAATCGGTAAACGTTTTTGCATCATAGAGTAGGATGCTCACAAAATTATCCGGCTTTTGCTGATAGGCATCTTTAATTTTTCCAACAACGGTAAGCGAATCTATGTAGGATCCAGTGGAAAAAACATATTTGAATTGTGAGTACGGATTGTTCTCATTGTTATCAGTGATGCTTTGTCCAAAATTAAAGCTATAGGTGGTGTTTCCCTGCAGCGTATCCTGCAGTTTAATGGAAATAAATTTACTCGCACTACTTTGTGGAATGATGATAGGTTGTTTTTTTAGGGGAGGCGATATAATCAATTGTTTTGTGATGTCTTTGACTTTGATCAATTCATCAAAATTGATTTTAATTTCATTCCCTTTAAAGTGGGTGCTAAAGTTTGTCGGGATGCTTCCCACAATTTGAGGAGCTATAGTATCTTTGGGTCCGCCCGAAATGGTTCCTCTTTTGGCACAATTTGTAAAAAATGCGGCAACAACCAAAAGCAACAGTATATATTTTAATTTTTTCATTTTCAAAAATAAAGAAGGTACAAAATAACAACTATAATTGATGTAAACATACAAATTTTAGTAATTTTTAAGAATCTGTATAGGCAATAGTGAGGAGGCTAATTTTTGCATTTGGAATTTTTAAGAGCGCTTTGCCACATGCTTCTAACGTTGCACCTGTGGTCATTACATCGTCTACTAGTAAAAAATGTTTCCCATGATCTGAAGCAGTAAATATGGCTTCAAAAACCGCATCCTTAACAGTTGCACGAGCTTCTTTGTTTTTTTTGGTTTGTGTTTTGGAATACGCCGTTCTTATCAATAGTTGATCCTTCAATTCAATTTGTAATTGATCAGACAAGGCCTCACAAAATGAGGTAACTTGGTTGTAACCTCTTTCTTGTAGTCTTTTTTTATGAAGCGGTACCGGAATTATGGCCGAAAATTTATGAGTTGCTACAATTGTTTGAAGGTCATGTGCATACCAATTACCGAGTAAAGTTCCTATTTCGTGTTTGTTTTTATATTTTAATTGATGGATGAGGTTTTGGACTATTCCGTCTTTGTGGAAATAAAGCATAGCACTGCCAAATTCTATGGGTAGGATGCCGTAAAATTTTTTGGTGATGGAATTATTCGGATGCAAATGGTGTTGGGTAAAGGGGAGTTCGTGGCGGCATTTTGCACAAATTAATCCTTCATTTTCTAATAATAAGGCATTACAGCCGCAACATAAATTAGGAAAAAGTAAGTTTATCAGATTTTTTAGCATTTGGTCGGTTTATTAAAATAAAATTAATTAATTTAAATACTTTTGTAGTAGATAAGTAGGGTATGACAAATAAGAAAAACAAAATTACAAAAATAAGCATCATTGTATTGCTGTTCTTATTGTTGTTTTTTAGTGTAAATTATTTTAGTGTTAAAGTAGAATTGGCTGATTATAAAAAACAATCTGAATTAGAAATCAAGGTTTTAGAAAATCAACTTAGTGAAATACTACATAAATATGATTCTTTAAGTGAAGAATCAATCAAAAACGCGTCACTAATTACCCTTGCTACCGATTCGGCTAGCTCAGTAAATCAAATAGCAGATTCTATGGCCTTTTATGCTGATAAAGCTAAGGAATTGAATGCAAAAATTGCTTCTAAAAATCAAGCGCTTATAAAAGATAAAATCAGTACTGCGGCTGCAAATCCTGTAGCGGCAAATCGATTATCGGCTATAAATATTAATGCTAAAGGGGTGAAAATCTATTCTGATTTGTACAAATCGAGCAACTCACAAATCCAGCAGTTACGGGTTTGTTATACACTACAGAAAAATGAAATTGTAAAATCGGGGGCTAAAACCTTGTACATACAAGTGGTTAATCCAAAGAATCAAATTGTATCTAAGGAAAATTCTTCTGTAGAAAATGAAGCAGGGGTTAAATTAGTATACAGTGCCGTATCTGAGGTCAATTATAACAAAAACGACACCGATGTTTGTGCCTATGTCGATTTGATTCAAAACAAGACACCAAAAGGGAAATACATCATCAATGTTTACAGTGAGTTTGCCAAAATTGGGTCTTCTACATTTGATTATAAATAATTCCCTAAAACTTTTCTTTATTCCAATCCTATTTTTACTTTTGCAGTATGGCAAAACAAGATGATATTTTTAAAAATGTAGTTTCGCATGCAAAAGAATACGGATTTATTTTTCCGTCTAGCGAAATTTACGATGGTCTAAGTGCAGTATATGATTATGCACAAAATGGGGTGGAATTAAAGAAAAACATCCGTGAGTATTGGTGGAAAGCAATGGTACAAATGCACGAAAATATTGTGGGTTTAGACGCTGCAATTTTGATGCACCCAACCACTTGGAAAGCTTCGGGTCATGTGGATGCTTTTAACGATCCATTGATTGACAATAAAGATTCGAAAAAAAGATATCGTGCCGATGTATTAATAGAGGATTATGCCGAAAAATTAAATCAAAAAGCACAAAAAGAGATTGACAAAGCGAGAGAGCGTTTTGGCGCTTCATTTGATGAAGAGCAATACAAAACTACCAATCCTCGCGTGATGGATTATTTGGCAAAAAAGGCGGCAATTCTGGAAAGAATGGCTCGTTCTTTAGCGTCCGAAAATCTAGCCGATGTAAAAGCCTTAATTGAAGAGTTGGAAATTGCTTGTCCAGAGAGTGGTTCAAAAAATTGGACCGATGTAAAGCAATTCAATTTAATGTTTGGCACAAAATTAGGTGCTTCTGCAGAAAGCGCTATGGATTTATACCTGCGTCCGGAAACAGCTCAAGGGATTTTTGTAAACTTTTTAAACGTTCAAAAAACCGGTCGGATGAAAATTCCTTTTGGCATTGCTCAAACGGGTAAAGCCTTTAGAAACGAAATCGTAGCGCGCCAATTCATTTTCCGTATGCGTGAATTTGAACAAATGGAAATGCAATTTTTTGTAAAGCCAGGCGAAGAAATGAAATGGTATGAATACTGGAAAGAAACGCGTTTAAAATGGCACCAGTCGTTAGGCTTAGGAAAAGAAAACTATCGTTTCCACGACCATGAAAAATTAGCTCATTATGCAAACGCTGCGGCTGATATCGAATTCAACTTCCCGTTTGGATTCAAAGAGTTAGAAGGTATTCATTCGAGAACCGATTTCGACTTGAAAGCACACGAACAATTTTCAGGAAAAAAACTACAATATTTTGACAACGATACCAATTCAAATTACACGCCATATGTAGTGGAAACTTCGGTTGGTTTAGACCGGATGTTCTTAGCGGTTTTTTCCAATTCGCTTTGTGAAGAAACCTTAGAAGACGGATCAACCCGAACCGTATTGCGTTTACCATCTGTGTTAGCGCCAACAAAAGCGGCTGTTTTACCATTGGTCAAAAAAGACGGTTTGCCCGAAGTAGCCAACAAAATCATTGAGGACTTGAAATGGGATTTCAATGTAGCATATGACGAAAAAGATGCGGTTGGTAGACGTTACAGAAGACAAGATGCCTTGGGAACGCCTTTTTGTATTACGGTAGATCACCAAACTTTAGAAGATCAAACGGTAACCATTCGCCACAGAGATTCGATGCAACAAGATCGGGTGAAAATTTCAGAATTACGCGACATCATCAACAATGAAGTTTCGATGCGCAACTGGTTGATGAAAATGTAACTTTAAAGTATAAAGTAAAATAATTAGCCCCAAATTTCATCTGAAATTTGGGGCTAATCTTATTATCTAGAATCGATATCCGAGACTTACATCTCCTCTGAAGAATACATCGGGGGCATGATCAGAATTTCCTAACGTTCTACCAAATCCTATTAATGTTTCAAATACAAATCCGGAATGATTTATCCATTTCCTTCCAACTGACAAACCTAGCGCTGCAGCAGTAAAACTTTCAGCGTTGTAGTTTGAAGAAAATTCTTCATACAATTCATTTTTGCCCACGGCAATTTTGGCAAATCCTTCCGCGAAAAAACCTTTGGCCCCATATTCTTTAGTTTCCTGAAAATAAAAACGCGCAAACGGTGTGAGTGAAAAATTTTCATCCCAAGCATTGTCCTTCTGCAAATCGATTAACATTGACGAACCAAAAGTAAAATCTTTAGAATAAATATATTCGTATGTTCCTTCAAAAATTGGTCCAGCTAATAGCTTAATCGCACCCACTTTAATTTCATGTTTTCTGTCGGATAATGCAATTGATTTTTTTTCATTTGTTTCTTGTCCAAAGGCAAGAACACTACAAATCAAGGCTAGTGATACAATAATTTTTTTCATAGTATTATATTTACAAGACAAAAATATACTTAAAACGATTTGTTTGGTTTTCATTTACAGAAATTTAACATTAAGATTGCAATTATTCTTCAGTCATTGCATTCCATCCTCTCGCTTTCAAGGCTATTTTTGTGTTGGCTCTAGTTACTAAATGCATCCCTTCGCTGGCTTGGGTCATGTGACCAATAACTGTAAAGTTAGGATTGCCTTTGATTTTATCGTAGTCTTCCATTTTTAGGGTAAATAACAACTCATAATCCTCGCCACCACTTAAGGCAACTGTAGTGATGTCTAAATTAAATTCTTCGCATACATTGATCAGTTGGGGATCAACCGGAATTTTTTCTTCATATAAATTACAACCGACACCACTTTGTTTGCACAGGTGCATAATCTCCGATGATAATCCATCAGAGATATCAATCATAGCCGTGGGTTTGAATTCTAATTTTTCAAATAATTCTTTCAGGTCTTTTCGGGCCTCTGGTTTGAGTTGGCGTTCAATTAAATATGTATACGGCTCCAAATCGGGTTGGTTGTTTGGATTCACTTGAAAGACTTGTTTTTCGCGCTCTAAGATTTGTAAGCCCATGTATGCGGCACCTATATCGCCCGACACTACTAATAAATCAGTAGCATTGGCACCATTTCGGTAAACAATATCTTCTGCATTAGCTGCACCTATTGCTGTAATACTAATAATCAATCCTTTTTGGGAAGACGTGGTATCGCCTCCAATGACTTCTACATCATAAACTTTAGAAGCCATAGTAATTCCGTCGAACAATTCTTCCAAGGCTTCTAAAGGGAAGCGATTTGAAACCGCAATAGATACCGTTATTTGTGTCGGTGTGGCGTTCATTGCACATATATCCGATATGTTGGCCACAACTGCTTTATAGCCCAAATGGCGCAAGGGCATATAGGCCAAATCAAAATGAACACCTTCAATTAATAAATCGGTTGAAATGACCGCTTTTTTGGAACCAAAATCCAGAACTGCGCCATCATCACCAATCCCTTTAAGGGTAGTATCTTTTTGAATGGTAAAGGATTTTGTTAAATGATCGATTAATCCAAATTCGCCCAATTGCGATATACTGGTTCTGGATTGGTCTTTGTTTTCTAACATGGATTATTTTTTTGCAAAGATAGGGTTAATGTGTCAATGAGGCAATGTATCAATGAGACGATATGTCAATGAGTCAATTATTTATAGGCACATCAACACATTGGCTAATTGTCTAATTCCTTCAGCTTCTCATAAATCAAACTGGTTTCATAGCCTTTTCGGAGTAAAAAATCGACAAATTTTTTGCTTTTCTTGGGCCCTTTTCGTTCGGTACTGTTTTCCCAATTTTTTTCGGCTAGTGTATGAAAATTTGATAAATATGTTGTTTCAGGAAGTTCTTTTAGCGCAATTTCAATAATTTTAGATGAGATGTTTCTAAATTTCAATTCGTTGATGATTCTGTTTTTACCCCACAATTTGTAATTGTGTTTTCCACGAACAAAGCTTTGTGCAAATCGTTCTTCATTGATGTAATTTTGTTCGATGAGATGGGTTAATATGGCTTCTTTTTCGGAACTAGTAACCGCATAAGTATTGAGTTTTTCTTCTACTTCTTTATAGCAGCGCTCTTGATACGCACAATAATATTCCATTTTTTTCTGAATTTCTTTCAAAACTAAGTGTGTTGTATGACGTCTTCAAAAATAGAGAATAATATTTAGCTTTTGATGATGAATTCCTATCCCGAATCAATTTTAGCTATTTTTTTGTATTTTTGAACTTTATCAAACAATAACAATGGAAAATATAAAACAATACGTTCAAGCTAACAAAGAACGTTTTATTGATGAATTAATCGAATTATTAAAAATCCCTTCGGTAAGTGCCGATAGTGCCTATGCACATGATGTGGTTGCTACAGCCGAAGCGGTAAAAGCCAGTTTAGAGCAAGCAGGATGCGACTTTGTGGAATTGTGTGAAACACCTGGTTATCCTATTGTTTATGGCGAAAAAATAATTGATGTAGCTTTACCCACGGTATTGGTTTATGGGCATTATGATGTACAACCACCTGATCCAATGGAATTATGGACTTCTCCGCCATTTGAACCTGTCATCAAAACGACAGCCATTCATCCAGAAGGTGCAATTTTTGCGCGCGGAGCCTGTGACGACAAAGGACAAATGTACATGCATGTAAAAGCCTTTGAATACATGATTCAGAACAATTGTTTGCCTTGTAATGTAAAATTCATGATTGAAGGAGAAGAGGAAGTTGGGTCAAAAAGTTTGGGATGGTTTGTGGAACGCAACCAAGAAAAATTAGCCAACGATGTGATTTTGATTTCAGATACCGGCATGATTTCTAATACCCAACCTTCTATTACCACTGGCTTGAGAGGATTGAGTTATGTTGAGGTTGAGGTTACCGGCCCTAATAGGGATTTACATTCTGGTTTATATGGAGGAGCTGTTGCCAATCCAATTAATGTGTTGACCAAAATGATTGCCTCGTTACACGATGAAAACAATCACATCACCATTCCAGGATTTTATGATAAAGTAGAGGAACTTTCTGTTGCAGAAAGAGCCGAAATGGCCAAAGCGCCTTTTTCTTTAGAAAAATACAAAGAAGCTCTAGCTATTGATGAAGTATATGGAGAAGCTGGCTATGTAACCAACGAACGAAATTCGATTCGTCCAACCTTGGATGTTAATGGTATTTGGGGCGGCTACACCGGCGAAGGTGCAAAAACAGTAATTGCAAGTAAAGCTTTTGCTAAAATTTCGATGCGCTTAGTGCCTAATCAGGATTGGGAAGAAATCACCGAATTGTTTAAAAATCATTTCGAAAGTATTGCGCCAAAATCAGTTAAAGTAAAAGTAACGCCACATCACGGAGGACAAGGATATGTTACGCCAATTGACAGCGTTGGGTATAGAGCAGCCAATAAGGCCTATACCGAAACGTTTGGCGTTCCAGCGATTCCGGTACGATCTGGAGGAAGTATTCCAATCGTGGCATTGTTTGAAAAAGAATTGAAATCCAAAACCATATTGATGGGATTTGGTCTAGATAGTGATGCGATTCATTCGCCAAATGAGCATTTCGGAGTGTTCAATTATTTAAAAGGAATTGAAACTATTCCCTTGTTTTATAAGTATTTTACTGAAATGCATTCATAAAAACAAAATCCCGAAGTAATTCGGGATTTTTTATGTTAAGACGTTTGTAAAATATCGAGCAGGTATTTTTTTGAGAATTCACGATCTTTTTGGAGTTGCGTTTTTAAAGCGTCTAATGAACTAAATTTTTCCTCCGGTCGAATAAATTCCAATAGTGTTATAGACAACACTTTGTCATATAAATCTTCGTTAAGATCAAAAAAATGGACCTCAATGGATCTTTCGTTTACGCCTAATGTAGGATTGTGACCTATATTCATCATGCCAAAAATTCGGGTGTTGTTTAGCGTGCTAGACACAATATAAGCTCCTTTTTTCGGAATTAGTTTGTAGGGATCCAATAGGTTTAAATTAGCTGTAGGAAAACCAAGAGTTCGGCCCAGTTGCTTTCCTTTTACCACTTTGCCAGAAAAAAAATAGTTGTATCCCAAATAGCGATTGGCGAGTTGAATGGATCCATTAGCAAGAGCTGAACGAATGTTTGTGGAACTCACCGCAATTTCGTTGATTTCTTCGGCGTTAATTTGCGCCACTTCAAAATGGTATTTTTTTCCAAATTCCATTAAATCGGTAATGTTAGCAGTTCTGTTTTCACCAAATCGATGATCGTAGCCAATAATTATTTTGTGAATTTTCAATTGGTCCACCAGTACTTTCTGTACAAAAGCCTCAGCACTTAATTTGGAAAAGGCAGCGTCAAAAGGATGGATGATTAAATGATCGATTCCGCTTTTTTCAAGTAACATTCTTTTTTCCTCCATCGAATTCAATAGTTGAAGGGAATGTTCTTGTTGCAATACCATTCTTGGGTGGGGAAAAAAAGTGAGCACAACACTTTCATAGAGACCATTTTCTGTGGCTTCTCGAAGTTTTTTTAGAATCGATTGATGGCCCAAATGAACACCGTCAAAAGTACCTAAGGTAACGATGGTTTTTTTAGTCGAGGAAAACTCAAAAATGGAATTAATTTTTTTCAAGATGTATACAATATGCCTACAAAGATAATTTCTTAGCATTAGAAATGAAACGAATTTAAAAAAAATGATGAATAGTGAATAAGATCCTTTTTTTTTGATATTTTTGTTTATTAATCATAATTCTAACCAAAATGAAAAAAACTTTACTCCTACTTGTTTTTTCTTTAGTCTTGAGCCAATTTGGTTTTTCGCAAACAGAAAAAGCATGGTCAAACTTTACAGGACAAGA
>JACCDN010909723.1_pt1 | contig 77543 bp, 57 predicted proteins | sample 7441691 | NCBI WGS metagenome assembly JACCDN01 (sample SAMN15323439, study PRJNA562643) | freshwater metagenome | isolation source: river surface water | place: USA:Blue River Watershed | collected 2017-08-16
GCATGTTGCTATGGGACCCCAGCTACCTCAGCCAGCTTGGCTTTCAGCTTTCTTTTGCTGCAGTGGGGGGTATCGCCCTCTATGGCCTCCCTTTAGCTAAAGTCCTTTCTGGGTATAGTGCCCAATGGCCGGGTCCTTTAAGGGGTATTAGCCAGTGGCTGCTCACCAGCCTTGCGGTATCCCTAGGGGCGAGCCTTGCCTGCGCCCCCCTATGCATACAGGCCTTCAAAGTGCTGGCCTACGGAGGCGTATGGATTAACCTGCTCCTACTGCCTTTAGCCAGTATGACTGTCCTCTTCGGTGTTTTGTCTTCAGCTATGGGCTGTGTATCTGGATTAGAGGCTTGTAGCGTTTACCTCAACAAGCTGGCAGGCATACTGATAGCTGCCATGGAAGGGTGGATCCGCTTTTGCCTGGAAATCCCTTATATGTATATACTAGTGGAGCCCTTGCCTAAAATTGCAGGTCCTCTAGGACTAGGCTGTGTCTTAGCCACTATGCTTGGCATCCATGCAAAACATACTTGGAGCGAGCGGCTATTCCCCTACACCCTGCCTGTGATCACCTTTCTAGGCTTTTATCTCATCTGGGCGTGTCTAGGATAAGAGCTCTTGATATCTTTATTTTTGGGCTTGCCTGTTGGGTAAAAATGCTATGTCCTGAGAGTCTGAGCTCTGTTGTACGCGTGATTCTCGCTTAGGTGTTCTTATCCTATAAGACTCTATTATCTGGGAGCTAATCTTCAGTAACGTGCTGCCAAGCCGCCTAGAGCGGAAGGCAAAACCTACTGTCCTCGCACCCACTTGTACATAAAACGGTACAAGAACCCTTGCACTCAAGACACGCTACGAATGGAGCTCTCTTTTTTTGTCTCCTAAGGAGCTTCGTCTAGTTTTATCCCAACGTTGTTTTAAGGACAAAAAAAGCGCCACCTCTTTTAGAAGCAGCGCTCTCTTTCTTCAAAGATAAACTATATACTAATAAAACGAACACCTATGAACAAAACTGAAATGTGCGTTTATATAGAGATAGACACAGCTAAAAGGAGTTTTGTTCAAAAAAAATAAAAAAATGTTTCTAAAGACATATTGAAGACACCTAAACTGTGCATCTCATAGACTTGAGCGGTCTTCAGCCCTTGATAGAAGGTAGAAGGGGCATAGGAACAGAGGGAGGCTAGCAGGATTTTTCCTTAGTTTCCGTTATAGGGCTAAATGCAGGCCTACGGGAGCATGGTCTGAGCCACCCACGGTGTCTAATATAAAAGCATCTTTGAGGCTCTTTTGCAAGCTTGGAGAGCAAAGAAAGTAATCGATCCGCCACCCCGAGTTGCGTGCACGGGCATTGGTTCTATACGACCACCAGGTATAGGCTTTTGGAGTATTGGGATAAAAATGGCGAAATGTATCGATAAACCCAGCATCAATCAGATTTTGCATGCCTGCTCTCTCTTCTTTTGTAAAACCTGCACAAAAGTGATTGCTGGCAGGGTTTTCAAGGTCTATGTCTTTATGGGCAACGTTGAGGTCCCCACAGAGGATGACAGGCTTGGTGTTTTCAAGAGCTTTGAGGTAAGCCAGCAAGCTAGGATCCCACTCTGTATGGCGGTAACTCAGGCGGCTGAGGTCTGACTTGGAGTTGGGAACGTAGACGCATACGAGGAAAAAGCCCTCAAACTCTGCGGTGATCACCCTCCCCTCTTGGGACTTGAGGTCTACCTCACAGTCCATCCGTATGGCCAAAGGAGCGTGTTTTGAAAAGATAGCGGTACCTGAATAGCCCTTCTTTTCTGCGCAGTGAAAGACATAGTGGGGAAAAGGCACCAGAATTGTACCTACAGTGGCCTTACAGGCCTTTACCTCTTGCAAGCACAGAATATCAGGCTGGTGTATATCCAGAAAGTCCTGAAAGTTTTTCCGCATTACGGCCCGTAGGCCATTGACATTCCATGAAATCAGTTTCATCCCCCGTATTTCTTGGGTTTTAGGAGGTATGCAGAGGTTTTTCTCCATCGTCGTCTTCATCATTTTCTATGACAACAGAGCGGGCCAGATAATCGTGCCCTGCGAGCCGTGGCTTATTCAAAAAGGCTAAGGCATAGTTCACCATCAAAAAGGGGAAGAACCAGACTAGGGCCAGCGCCTTTACCGCTCCTCGAAGGCAGATATCCCAGAACATCAGATCTTCGTAGCTTTTTAACTTTACAATTTTCAATCGAAAGACGCGTTTCCCTAAAGAACTTCCCTGCAGAAAAGCATCTGAAAGTATAAAATAGAGCCAATAGACAAGAAGATTGATGTTTTGGCAGTAATAGATCATCTCTAGCTGGTCTTGTGATAGGGCGCTGACCATCGTGCTTAGGCTCTCTTTTGCATCTAAAGCATGATGGACTGTTTGCTGCAGCTCTGCCATTTTACCGGGATATTTTTGAGGCAAGAGGTAGACAAGTAGCAAAGTCAGACTAAGGTTAAACACTAGAAAAAAATCTAAGGCAAAGGCAAACGTACGCTGCCAAAGCTTTGCCACCGAAGGCAAGGTTTCTACAGTCAGGTTTGGGCTATTCATCTTGTTTTAAGTAAGCTTTTAGAGTATTGTGCATCAGCATAGCTACCGTTAGGGGCCCTACCCCACCCGGAACAGGCGTGATGGCCTCCGTTTTATGCTTCAGTGCTTCGAAATCTACATCCCCTACCAAACGGTAGCCTGAGGCCTTGGTACTGTCGGGCAGTCTATTGATGCCAACATCGATCACCACTGCCCCCTTTTTTACCATGCTTTCTGTAACAAAATGGGGTTTGCCAATAGCCGCTACGAGAATGTCTGCCCGTTGGGTAATGCTAGCTAGGTCCTTGCTTTGGGAGTGGCAGACTGTCACTGTAGCGTTGCCAAAGGCTTTCTTTTGTAAAAATAAGAGGGCTGCGGGCTTACCCACAATGAGGCTACGCCCCAAGATAACCACTTCCTTGCCTTGAGTAGGAATGTTTGCGTAGGCTATCAGTTTTGTAATACCCAAAGGCGTACAGGGCACAAAGCCACTATCGTCTTCTTGGCAGAGCTTTCCTAGGTTTAACTGGTGAAAGCCATCGACGTCTTTATTGGGATCTAGGGTGTTGAAAATTTTTTGAGCATTCAAATGAGCAGGCAAAGGCGCCTGGACTAAAATACCGTGTACCTGCAAAGAGGCGTTTAAAGTTTCTATCAAGGCTATAAGCGTAGCCTCATCTACCGAGAGCGGCAGCTTGCACACTTCACTGGCTATACCGATACGAGCGGCTACGCTTTGTTTTTTTGCGATATAACTCACGGATGCAGGGTCTTCCCCGACTTGAATGAAAGCAAGGTGAGGTACCGTTGCAAGCCCTTTTCGCTGCTGGGTAAGCTCCTCTAAGATAGTCCCTGAGAGCTGATTTCCATCTATAATCATGCAGGATGGTATACAAGCTCAGAGGGTTTTGACAAGCTTCTTTCCACTTCTGGTTTAAAATCAACTCCTCGTTTAAAAAATAGAGTGGTTCGGAGCTTCGCTTTAACGGTATTGGCTTTGGATGGACTCTAGAGTTGCATTAAAGCTAGTAGCAGTGGTAGAGCTATTATTGTATGCATTATTAATGGCATTTTTGAGAGCTTGGTATTGCTCAAAAGAAATGTTTTGCTTTTTCTTCTTATAAAAGGCCCGGACTGTAGGCGTACCCGGGGGAAAGCGATTCGCTCTAAAGAGGTTGCTATAGCTAAATTCCCTATCGGGGGGATAAAATACGTATTGCATCATCAGAGGCTCCCAGGCTACTTCGCTCTTAAATAGGGCAATCAAAGAGCCACGGATCCGTAGGATCTTGTCTTCCCACATCTCTAGAAAGCGTACGAGGTTATTGATACCTCCAGAGTTGTATACATCCGTTCCGGTAATGATGGCAGCGGCAATTTCGGTGTCTTGCGGGATATTTCTATCATTTTGGTTAGGAATAGGTGCAAAGCGAGTGACATCTGCCCGGCTGAGTCTATCATCCCAATTATTGGATAAAATTGTCACGGCATCGGCTGCTACGGCAGCGGGCACTTCTGTCGTATCCGCATTGGTACCCTGGCCCGTACTCATAGAGCCATCGGCATTGTAGTGGCCCCGGATGTAAAGGCGGTTGTTAGTCGCTATTGTAAAGCCCTCACCCCCTCTTGAGGGAAGTGCTTGCGCGTTGATCAGCCGTAAGCCGGTAGAAACAAGATTATCAAACTCGACATAGACCACTCCATTCCAGTTTGGGATACTCCCCGCATCCAGAGCTGCTTTTAGTTTAGCAATATCCAAATCTACTAGGTGAATCCACTGCCGGCAACGAGCATCCCAGAGTTTAATAGGCGTGTTATTGGCACTATTCGGTTCTGGCTGTAAGGCTAAAAAGGGAGCGCAAGGGCGATCCGTTATGATGTAGGGGCTATTGCCGACTATGCCTGCGTAATATATGGCGCCATCTAGATAGTTTTTTACACACGCTTGCCGACCCTCGTTGACATCTGTTCCGCTGTACACGCCTTCGGCCCAGGGATTTATGTCCCTATAGTAGTTTTGAGCAAAGTTTAAAAGACTCAGTATATTATTCGCGCTAAAAGTATTGGCTCCTTGAGAGCGAAAAATAGAGTTGGGATCTGCTGGGTAAGCCGCATTAAATACGTTTGGGATCGTAATGAGCTCTTGTCTATAACGGCCCAGAGAACCGTCTGGATTTTTTCTGTAATACGGGCCAGAGGCATCGCTTGTACACTTATAAGCGCTAATGCTCACCGTGTTTTTATATTTATTCACATTTTGTTGATAAAAATAACCGGCTAGCTCAGGCGTTATATCCCTCTGGGGAGGAGGCACAAACTGTGAAGGCGGTGTGGTCAAATATACACTTTTGGCTGGTAAAGGCGGAGCCAGATACTCGTCATATATATTATAAAACAACATCCCTGTATAATTGCCGCCAAAACGACTCAAATACGGATAAGGGACGCTAATAGTGGTACTAGTGTCCGGGTTCGTTTGTGGCGTTATGGAAATTTTTATCACTAGGCCAGCTTTATTAGCGAATTTTTCAGTTTCTATATTCGGGCTTGGGTTTTGACTAACGGGCGTAGGGGACTCTATAATTGTGTGATAGGGATTAGACGCAGCGCTCGTAGTATTAGCCGGTACGCCAAAAGGCTGGATCAGGCCTATTCCCATTTCCTGAGTTTGTACATATCCGTTCCAGCGGCTCAGAGCGTAGCTTGCCCAGCTAGAACCGCTATAGGAATTAAACACATCATAGATGGGAGAGGCGTCTGTCCCTCCTGTTCTAAAATACACATCGCCAAAAGGAGCTAAGGCCTGGAGGGAGCCTGCGGCTGTCACCGTACCATTAAAATACACTCCCCCCTCAGACACCATGACAAGATTACCATTCGCATGCGTAGGCCCTGAAATAACCATGGGCTGAGCAGGCCGTAGGACGATTAAATCTCCATGCGTAAACACTCCATAAGATAGTACGGGAATCTCCCTCACTTGCAGATAGGCACAGTTACAATCTTTGAGCGCAGATCCGCTAGACCCTGCTTGTTCTATCTTAGAGAGCAATAGAATATCACGTTGGGGAACGGTCTTCCCCTTATCTGGATCGTTTTGATTGACTAGCAAGAGGGGATCTATATAGCGGCTGATAGGATCTAAAATCGGTGCAACGACAAGTTCTGACTGAAGGGAGCTTGTGGCTACATTATCACTATAAAAGCTAGCCTGAGGCAGCGTTAAAGGACGGGTTCTAAACTCATTTCTATCCAAGGCAGAAGCTGCTCTTAAACGTTCTCCCATTTGCGAAAGCCCATATTCGAGCAAGGCTCCAGAATTGTAATTGAGGGTAACTCGGGTTTCCGTTACCTGGGCCTGCTTTCGCTCCTGATTCGTCCACGTTAGCAAGGAATAGGTGAGAATACTGATCACACTCACAGCCATGAGCGCAGTAAAGAGTGCGCTGGCTCGTATCGATTGAACAGATTGGACCATAAGGGGGAGAATAAGAGTAAACGATTAGAGCGTGCTCCAGAGACTCAGTATAAAACTAAAAGGCCTCATGATCAGGGGCGTACGACCTAGAGCTGGAGCGATAGACTTGCCACTCACCAGCACCTTTGTCGCATCCTGGTAGAGAAAAACAGAGGTGGCTGTACCTTGTAGGTGCTGACCAGAGACTTTATCCAGCACTGTGGTATGCGTGCTTGTGGTATTGGCTGCGGGCAAGGGCACTTGCGAAAGATCGGTATAGGTAGAGCTAAAGACCGTTTCATGGCGCTTAAAGGCTAGAGGGTTAGCGTCTGTTGCATTATCCAGCAGGTAATAACCCACGATCTTATAAATACGTTGATTATAATCGGTATAATATAACACTAGATAATTCCCTTTGCCTCCTGAGGCAACGAGTGTCCGTGTACCCTGAAAGGAAGTATAGACAGCCAGGCCATCAGCTGCCTCCACATCATTTAAAATGGTAGACGTAAAAGAGCGAAGCTTTTGGCTCAGCTGGAGGTTAACCGTAGTGGTATTGCTGGTCCTGATAGAGTAGATGTACATGGAGGAGATCGCAGCCAGGATGAAGCCCATGATACTCAGGGCTATTAGGATTTCCACTAGGGTAAAGGCGTGAGATCTTCTCTTCATGCAGGGGGTAGGACTGGGAAGGTTAGAGAGAGCTAGAATTATTCTGATTTTGCGGGGGAGGCGTATAAGGCGGAGCAGGAACCCATACCGGAGGGGGTGGCGTAGGCACCCAGGGTATAGGAGAGGGTACGGGCGGCATCGGCAGGGTGTTTTCGTAATACTTGGGGTGGAGAGAGACCCGCTCTGAAGGCCAGCGCTCTGGCTGCTGGTTAGACTGGAGAAAAACCTCCGTTGTAGGGGTAAAGGCGATCGTATAGCTATTGTCTAGCTTGGAGAGCAAGGCCTGCAGGTTGTACATAGGCCACTGCTGAGGTGCAACCCCCGTCCCCCTGCCCCAGGTATAACGATAGGCCAGATCAATGAGGTACCAATCACCCGCTGGGGTGTCCTGTAGGGTAATACTAGGCTTTATCTGAAGCTGTACTCCTGGCGCCACCAGAGACATGACGCTAGTAGGCACTGCTGTCCAGTCATTTTCAGTAAATGAAGAGGTGGTGCCATCTGTATGATATAAAGTAAAGGTAGAGCTATCCAGCTCCACACTTTTTAGGCTACGAAGCTGGTCTAGGTAGCTTCTGGCTAGGTTAAAAATAGCTAACTTTTTTTGACCATCATCGGTTGTTTTCTTCGAAAAATAGAGCCCCTGCAAGAGGGCAAGCCCTCCGACACTGAGTAAAAAGGTGGCAACCATAAGCTCCAGGAGCGTCATGCCTCTGGCTTTAGAGATAGAGGAAAAGGAGGACATAAGGGGTAAAAACAAGCAGATTAGGCTTTGGTAAAGTAAGGCTGAAGCTGGTCTAATTCTTCCTCAAGCTGGGTATGGATGGATTCTAGCTGCTCTAGCCTCCTCTGGGCTTGATCCGTTTTCCCTGTTAAGCTAGAAAGGGTATTGGCGCTAAGCCTTTCTAGCATAGGATCAAGAGCTTTTTCTTGCCCAAGATACGCCTCTAGGGCTTGTGATGTTTTTTGACTAAAGGCTAAGTGTTGATGCAGCGTCTCTTCCTGGGCCTGCGTATTCGCAAGCCTAGTGGAAAGCTTATTTAAGCGGCGTACAGGCTTGTTCTGCGCATATTGGACCTGTAAATCCTTCTGCAAGGCTTTTTTAGACGGCAGAGCTTCAGGCATAGCTGTCGTCACTAGGGCCTTTGGCTTTGGATGGGGTGCAGATGCCCCTGGAGACTTTATTTGAGAAGAAGTAGGGTGGCTTCTGGCTTGGTGGTAATACAAAACATAGGTAAAACCGATACCACTCAAACAGGCGCCTACAAAAAAAATCAAAAATATCTTAGGAGGATGCATGAGTAAAAAGCAAGAACTCCTCTATCATAAGGCCTCAAGCAAACTTGTCAAGCCTACCTTAGGGAGACTTTTTAGGGTAGAGTTGGCTCCACCTTTGCCTTAGCCATTGAGCCCCTTTATCTCCTAAAAACAAGAGAACGGGCGTAAAGATGAGCGTTAGAAACTGTGCAAATGTCAGCCCATAGGCAATAGAGACTGAGAGCTGCTTCCACCATTGCGTAGAGGGGTCTCCCAGGGTCATAAAGCTTTGGCCACTGCCGATAAAGTTGATATTCAGCCCAATAGCCATGGGGACTACCCCCAAGATAGTCGTAATGCCCGTTAGCATCACAGGCCGTAGGCGCTGAGCCCCTGTTCTTAAAATAGCCTCTACCAGGGGCAAGCCTTCTCGCCTTAAATAACGATAGGTGTCTATCAAAACAATATTGTTATTCACCACTACCCCCGCTAAAGAGACGACGCCTATCCCATTCATAATAATCCCAAAGGGCTGACGGGTAACCAGTAGGCCTATCATCACCCCTATAGTAGAGACTATAACTCCGGTGAGGATCAGCAAGGTATCGTAATAGCTATTAAATTGGGTAATGAGAATCAAGGCTATGAGTGCTAGAGCCACTAAAAATGCCCCTAGTAAAAATTGAGCAGACTCCTTTTGGTCTTCATCCTCACCCTTAAATTCTACCTTTACTCTAGCATCTAGAGGCTGCTCTGCCTGCAGCCAGGCTTTGAGCTCGGTCACCTTATCATTGGGCAACACCCCAGGCGCTGTATCTGCATAGGCTGTTAGCGTACGCCTCCCCTCTGTACGGCGAATGATCCCAGTCTTAGGCGCTGCCTTGAAGGTGACGAATTCACTCAGCGGTACGTAACCTTTTGACGTATTCAGACGAAGGTCCTTCCACTGGCTAATCGTCCTATAAGCATCTGGATAGCGTAAGATGATATCCACTTCATCATCGGCATCATCTGGCCTATATTTTGATAATACATATCCATTTGTAATCAACCTAACCATCGCGCCAGCACTCTGAATATCGGCCCCATAGAGGCTAGCCTGGGATCTGTCTACCTCCGTTACCCATTCTATACCCGGAAGTGAACGAGTATCCTCGATATCGATTAGCCCCTCAATCCCCTTCATCTTAGCCAGGACTATCTCCAGAGAAGGCTCTACCAGTTCTTGCAACTGTGAAGAGAGCTGAAGCTGTATCGGCTTAGACAGACCCCTGGGACCGGCTTGCTCTTTTCGGACCTCGATGATAACGCCAGGAACGTCCGCCACCACGGCTTTAATACCCTCTATAATCTCCTGGGCTTTAGGCCGGGTTTGCCAATCGGTAAACTCTACCTCTAGGACGCCACACGCATCTGCTGGCATACCTCGCCTACCCGCAGCGCTGGCCTGAGCCTCCGTGTAGATATTTTTTATGCCTTTTAGAGGGCGGATGCGAGATTCTACCTCCTCGGTAAGAGAGGCCACTTCAAAGATAGATAAGTTCCCCCGGGCCCTGACGTAGACGTTAATCCGCTCTGGCTCTACCGAAGGAAAAAACTCTACCCCCCTGCCCCATAGACCCATGCACAGCACAACGATCAAAAAGAGCAGGGCCGTCCCCCCTAAGACACGAAGTGGCCGATCTAAAGCAAACTTTAGCAGGCGCACATACCAACCCGTAAGGCCACCCAGGCTCAAAATATCTCCTCTTTCAGCTATACTGAGACGCCTTAGGACTTCTGCATCCCCCTTGCCAGGCCGGCCGATAAGAGCCCCCAAAACGGGCATAAACACTAAGGCCACCACCAAAGAAGATAGCAAAATACAATTCACCGTAATCGGCAAATAGCGTAAGAATTTCCCTACCGTACCGGGCCAAAAAAGCATAGGCAAAAAGGCAGCAATCGTCGTCAGCGTAGAGCCTATAACCGGCAAGATCATCCGCTGCGAGGCCAAAAGATACGCAGCTCCTCGGTGCATGCCTTCTAGCATCTTCCTGTCAGCAAACTCTGTCACGATGATGGCCCCATCTACCAGCATACCTATAGAAAGGATGAGGCTAAATAGGACGACGTTGTTAATCGTCACCCCTCCTAGGTGCAAAAAGAAAAGGCCCATCAAAAAAGACCCAGGCACAGCCAAGCCCACCAAAAGCGTACTGCGAAAGCCTAAAGTGCAGCCCACTACCAGCATGACGAGTATCATAGCCAAAATAAGGTTGTTCTGAAGATCCCTAAGCATGTCCTGAATATGCTTAGACTCATCCTGCATATAGGTAATACGTATAGCCTCAGACAGGTAGGGCCTTTCCTCTTCAATCAGAGCCTTGATAGCCTTAACCGTTTCTATAATATTCTCCCCTGATCTTTTTTTAATATACAAGGCCTTTGTCGGATGGCCGTTGATCCTTGCTATACTCTCTGGATCCTTAAAGGTACGTTTAACCTCAAAAACATCCTTTGCCTCCAAGACGCTATCCTGGCCAACTTTTATGGGGTTATGGACAATATCAAAAACATTTTTATAAATACCGGGTATTTTAAACGGCATACGGCCCTTGCCTATATCCCAAGTACCGGAGGAGACAAGCTTGTTGTTACGCTGCAAAAGAGAGATGACCTCCTCGAACCTTAAATTATAATACTCCAAAGCCTTGGGCTCTATCAGCACCTCAATGAGGTCCTCTCTATCGCCACCAATATCTACAGCCAGCACGCTAGAAAGCGTTTCGATCTTATCCCTGAGAGATCTAGCAATGCGAATTAGCGTGGCCTCCGGCACATCTCCTGAAAGGCCTACTATGAGCACCGGAAAGCTTGCAAAGGATACCTCATGAATGATGGGCCGTTTGGCATCGTCTGGCAGATCTGCCTCTGCTAGCTGTACAGCAGCTCTGACATCCTCTAAAGCCTTGTTTTTATTAAAGTTTGCCACAAACTCTAAAATTATCGATCCCATGCCCTCTACGGCTTGAGCAGACATCTCCTTCACCCCCTCAATACGCTTGAGCTCCTTTTCTAGGGGCTTTAGCAGTAGCCTTTCAGCATCCTCAGGCGATACTCCCTCTAAGGCCACGGTGACATAAATGACAGGAATATCAATGTCAGGCGTTGCTTCTCTTGGCATCTTTTGAAAAGCCACCCAGCCTCCAAGCAAAAAGAAGGCAAAACAGGCAAAAACGGCGCGGTTATTCTTAAAACAAGCTTCTAGAAGGGCATTCATAGGCTAAAAACAAAAGAAGGGCTAAGGCTGGGTAGAAACTTCCTGGCCAGGAAGGACAAAGTCTTGCCCTTGGCAGATAATACGCGCCTTGTCTGGCAAGCCAGCAAGACACACAAAGGAAGGATCAGACTCTACGATATCTGCCTTATAAAAACAGACTTTTTGATGCTCATCCACCACCTTTATCCCTAGGGCTCCTTCTTGATCTAGGCACAAAATAGAAGGCGATACCCGGTGTACTTTCACCACCTCATAGGGAAGGCGCAAGCTAGCACTCATCCCAGCAGGAAGGGTATAGTCTGGGTTAGGAATTTCCACTTCAATAGCATATGTACGAGTATCCGGCTCTGCTTCTTGGCTGATATAGGTGATTTTACCTTCTGCTGGAGGGTGGCCCTTAAAGTGAACATGGGCTACTTGATCCTTTGTGAGATGGGCCACTTGGCTCTCAGTGGCATAGCCTACAACTAAGAGAGGGTTATTTTCAATCAGGGTTGCCAGGCTATCGCCTATGCTCACAAAGTCTCCTACTTCCACGTCTCTAGTTTGTAAAAAACCCTGCAAAGGAGCTTTGACTTGGGTATAGTCTAGCGTAAGGCCAGCTCTTTCATGCTCGGCCCTGGCTTCTTCTAAGGCGCACTTTGTAGCTATAAAACGACTATGGGCTTCATAACCCCTTTCAAGCAGGTCCTCTGATGCTTTGTATTCTATCGATCTTTGCTCGAGCAAGGCCTCTGCTTTTTTAAGAAGATTTTCTTTCTCTCTAGGATCGATTTGTATCAGCAGAGCTCCTTTTTGAACAAAATTTCCCCTTTCTACGAAAGTTTCCAGGACCCTTCCACTCGTTTCTGCCCGTATGTGCACCACTTTTAGGGGCTTTGTCTTGCCACTCAGTGTGTAGGTTCTTTCTATAGGACTAGCCTCCTCTTCGATCACTTTTACACAAAAAAGCGCCGTCTTCTCAGGCACGGTGAATGCTTTATCTTTTTGTAGATAGGAAGAAAAGATACGACCGAATCCATACAGCAGGACTATAGCAACTAGATAGAGTTTATAATCTTTCAGGAAACGCATGTGAGTTTAAGAGCTTGCCTTCTTTGAAGTATTTAAAAGCGTTTCTAGTGTAGCTGTAAAGGTTTTTATCGCATGTTTGACTAAACTGGCATCCTGAAAGCGTTCCGCAGCAACCAATCGGTCAAGCTCAGCTGATAGTTCCTGAAGCTTGGCTTCTAGAGCTTTAGGGCTAAGGCCATGGCGAGGAACCTTGCCCAGGTGCTGGCACGATTTATGCAGTTTGGCTAAATAATCCTTTAGATACCCCTCAAACACGATATAGCAGTGGCTGCAGCCTAAACGTTTTTTGAGGAAGACGTCCTCTAGAGACTGGAAACACTGAGGGCAAGCTGAAGACCTATGGACAAGTTCAGGAAGAGGACTGTCTTTTTCTTTTTGGCATGCTTTTAAGGGTAGGCCTAGGCCACACACACAAAACTCAGCCCCTTTGGCCAGGAGACTATTGGGGAAAAAGCTTGCGTATATTTCACAAGACTTGCATCTGCGCTTGGGCATTTGTTTAGTCTGTTAGATTTAAAGAAAAAGCGCAATCCTTTAAGTCCACACAGCAGCACAGCCAACCAGAAGTCTATGCATTAGACCTCTTGCAGAACCACGTATTTTGGTTTCTTACTTTATAAACACACAGACCTGCCGAATATTCTCCTATAAGCTAAGCCTAAACACCCCATACAAGGCCCTCGCTTTTAGCCGTTGTGTATTTTACTATATGCGTGATGATATTACAGGTGTATCCGTACAAGGTCTAGTGCCGACTCATCAGGGATCTGCCCTTTTTTTAGGAAATAAGCTGAAAACGATTTTGATTTATATTGATAACCACATGGGTAAAACACTCCTATCTGTCATGAAAGGAGAGCAGCGAGAACGGCCCCTGACGCATGATCTTATTTCTAATATGTTTAGAGGGTTTGAGATCCGCCTGGAGCGCGTGGTTATCAATTACGAACAGGAGGGCACCTTCCACGCTAGAATGATTTTAAAACTAAAAAATGAACTAGGTACCAAACTCCTAGAGCTCGATGCTCGCCCGAGTGATAGCGTGATCTTGGCCCTACAGCAAGCCCGGCCTATTTATATTGCAAAATCTGTCCTAGATAAATTAGAAGATGTGTCGGATGTTTTTAAAAAAGTATTTAATTCTCATACAGGTCTCTATCCGCCTCCCGAGCTTTAAAAGCTTTAAATAAAGCTTGTTTTTAAAACAAGGAGCAGCTAGAGAAAAAGCTCACTGTCTATGACCTTGATTGCTTGTCCTTTGTATATTAGACCACTTGGAAACCCACGTATTTTGGTTTCTGGGCAGGAAAAAATAAATGAGGAACCGGAGTGTACAAAAGCGTACATGAGGATTCCGAGCTTATTTTTGACGAACCTAGAGAGCAAAAGACAATGGTTATGCAAGAGGTCTATTTTCTTACTAGGTCCCTCTGGATCAGGAAAAAGCACCCTAGGCCCCTTACTTGCCCAGAGGCTGAATTTTCAATTTATAGATACCGATCAGTGGATTGAAAAACAATATGGCCATAGCGTATCTGCAATTTTTCAAGATAAAGGCGAGACCTACTTTAGGATACTCGAAAAAAAATTTTTCTTAGAAAGCCTTCCCCCAGGCCCCCTTGTAGTAGCCTGTGGAGGGGGAAGCGTGACGATACCCGGGCTCTGTGAGGCCCTCATAGCCAAAGGACTGGTCGTTGCTTTAGAAGCCAAGCCCAAAAACTTAGCCCTTCGCCTACACAATAGGCTAGACCACAGGCCGTTACTGCAGGTAGGCAGCCTTGAAGACACGCTTCGCCAGCAAATCCAAGACCGTCAGCCCCTCTACGAAAAAATCCGCTATAGGATCCCCACCGACTTCCTTTCCCCACAAGCGCTAAGAGATCAGATTCTAGACCTATACACCCGCTACTGCCTTTCCCTTCCCTGAGAATAGATTTTTCTCTTTCCAAGGCCGAATTTCAGCTAAACTTAGCCCAGTCTGTATTCTAATCTTGCTTTTTTTTTTAGATAGTATGAGCTCAAAGGCTTTAAGCTTATGTGCGGAATTATAGGATATATTGGAAAACATGCTGTACCTCAAATTCTCCTGGATGGACTAAAACGCCTAGAATACAGAGGCTACGATTCAGCAGGATTAGGTATTTTAGATACTGAAGCAGCATCCATTGCTATTGTAAAAAAAGCAGGCCGTGTTGAAAACATCGCCCAGCTGGTACACCAGCTACCGAGCAGTGCCCAAGTTGGCATAGGGCACACCCGCTGGGCCACTCATGGCGGTGTAACGGATGCTAATGCCCACCCGATGCTAAGCTCTGATGGCCAATTTGCCCTCATCCACAACGGAGTGATAGAAAATTATAAGCAAATTAAAAGCTTTCTCATAAAGAAAGGCTTTAGCTTTTCTTCAGAAACCGATACAGAAGCGCTTGCGAATCTCATCGCTTATCATTACAAAAAACTGGGCGGAGCCAAGACAGAAGAAAATTTTGTAGAAAGCGTTCGCAAAAGCCTCTTGCAAGTAGAAGGCACCTACGGGATAGCCGTGATAGGGGTAGACTTTCCAAACCACATCGTGGGCGCAAGAAAAAGCTCTCCGCTCTTGATTGGTGTAGGCGAAGATGAAAACATCCTAGCTAGTGACGCGTCTGCCTTTGTCACACGTACGCGCAATGTAGTTTACCTCAAAGATAATGAGATTGCGCTCATTTCCAAGAATGACTTTAAGATTTTCAATAATGACAAGGAGTGTATTGAAGCGATCATCCAGAAAATAGAGTGGGAAGTAGAAAGCGCAGAGCTGGGAAGCTTTGACCACTACATGCAAAAAGAAATCTTTGAGCAGCCTACTGCCATAGAAAATGCCATGCGTGGTCGCTTTTCAGACGATGGCAGTACGGCACTCTTTGGCGGGTTAAACCTAAGCGCGCAGGACCTTCGCCAAGTAGACCGTATTATTTTCTGTGCCTGCGGAACAGCCTATTATGCCTGTTTAGCTGCAGAGCACATGATAGAGCGCTATGCGCGTATCCCTGTAGAAGTAGAATATGCGTCGGAATTTCGCTATAGAAATGCCCCACTAGATAAAAACACCCTCGTCTTTGTAATTAGCCAATCCGGAGAGACGATTGACACCCTAGGCGCTCTTAGAGAATCGCAGCGCAAAGGCTTTAAAACGCTAGCTATTGTAAACGCCGTGGGCTCTAGCATCGCCCGTGAGGCTGACGGGGGGATCTACCAGCACGCAGGGCCAGAAATTGGCGTAGCTTCTACCAAGGCCTTTAGCTCTCAGCTGGTGATTTCAGCCCTCATTGCCCTTTACATGGGACGGCTAAGAGACCTGAGCTTTGAAGATGGCTGCCAAATTGTCCACGCTCTACGCAAGTTGCCCGAGCAGGTCGCCCATATTTTAAAGCAAGATACCTATATTAAGAGCATTGCTCAAAAATATGCCCACTTTGAACATGCCCTTTATCTAGGCAGGCAAAATATGCACCCCATCGCCCTAGAAGGTGCTCTAAAGCTCAAAGAAATCTCCTATATTCACGCCGAAGGCTACCCTGCAGGTGAGATGAAGCACGGGCCTATTGCCCTGATATCTGAGGCTTGTCCTTGCTTTATCCTAGCGCCTAATGGGCAGGATGGTGTGTTTTTGAAAACCTTTTCAAACCTTCAAGAGGTAAGAGCCCGAAAAGCCCCTGTAGTGGCTATTGTATCTGAAAATGCTGACCTTCCGGAAGAATGCATCGATGATGTCATTAGTATCCCAGAGGCCCATCCGATTGCCCAGCCCATCTTGGCTACTATCCCCCTCCAGTTGCTGGCTTACCACATGGCTGTTGCCAGGGGCTGTGACGTGGATAAGCCTAGAAATCTCGCAAAGTCTGTCACGGTAGAGTAGCTGAGCAACAATTGGAAGATAGGTATGTCTTCGTAAGCTCGTGAAATTTCAAAGCACTTTTAGTGAGGTAGTGCGTTTAAGAAGGCGCTAGACTAAACTGCTTCGGCAAGCAGGTATTTTAGTTTCTTGGCAATACATGCAGCCCTAAATTTTTATAAAAGAAGCCTTGCTTCCAGCTAGGTTTCAAGCTTAGAATTTTTATTTTCTATGAAAGCTATTTTAAGAATATCCCTAGGCTTTGGTTTAGCTGTTTTCATCTTTTTGGTTCTGGGCTGCGGCCTTCTTTTTGTCCCCGGGGTGCAACTGCGGCTAGCAAGTTTTATTTTAAAACAACGCTTTGACTATGTCGCCCTGGATACCCTGCAACTGAGCCCTTCGAGCCTTCGGCTACGCAATTTGCAGCTTGTGAAAAATGAGGCCCATATCAGCTTACCCAAGCTAGAACTGTACTGGGATTTTTTCTCTTTGCTACACAGAAAACCTTTCCAGCTCAAAAACTTTGAAGCCTTGGACCTACGTATCGATGCCCCAAGGCCTGAAGATCTCAACGCTCTCTTTAGCTCAGGGCATTCAGCGGACAGCGTCGTTACAGCTACTGCGTATCTCCCCTCCTCTCCTACCCCCTCTAAGTCTTCACCAGTCAACGCACCGTCCCCTCAAGCTCTGGATCAGGCAGGAAAGGCTAAGGTTAAAAAATCCTTAGGCCTCTTACAGGAATTAGCCTTTTTGGACAGGATTGCTATTGATAAGCTTGTATTGCGAGGTAGTCTTTATTTTTCAGATGCAGAGCTTAGCTTTACTATAGGTGCCCAAGACCTAGCCCCCAAAGCAAATGGAAGGGTGCACCTAGAAGGACAGTACAAAAACACCCAGCAAGATAGAGCCTTTGATAGCCTAAGCCTAGAAGGTGATGTACACCTTCACTGTGAAAACAAAAGCCAAACCAGAGAAGTCCAAGGGGACCTTGTAGTCAAACTAGAGCATCCTGAACAAGCCCTCAGCACTCATTTTGCATTCGGAATAGAGCCTACACTGAATGGCGAATATTATACCCTAGAGAGCTTTATCTTAGAAGAGTCCAACCAAGCCAGTGCCCTTTTCTCCTTAGAAGGCACGCTCGATTATGCCTTACAAACAATAAACTCTAAATTTTCCTGTAAGCTCGATGAAGCGAACTTTCATAAGCTCTTTCCTCACAAAACACTTCCCGATACTGTACTCAAAATACAGGGCACTGCCGATTACACCCTTAAAAATAAAGCCCTTGGGGTTGCAGCCTTTTTTGACTTAGACGCTACAAAGCTAGAACACCTAGAGCCCAGCCTGGCCTCGTTGGAGGCTGTCTACCTTCGAAACAAAGTAGATGTAAAACTCAGCACCGAAGGCATCGAACTGAAGGTATTCAATGCCCTCTTGCAGGATAAATCCGGCAGGAGTCTTCTAAAGTGTGACCTCTTGCAGCCCTTTTCTGCACGCTTTACATCCAAAGGCCTGCAGTTTCATGCAGTGCAAGGCCCTTTACTCAGCCTAAGCCTAACGGACTTTCCTTTTGCCTACATTGCTCCCTTTATAAAGGACTATACGGTACAGGCGAGTCCTGTTTCTGCTAGTTTTATAATGGAGCTAGAAGGTCAAACGCTTTCTTTTGTCTGTAAACAGCCGCTTGCTTTAAATGAGCTTTCGGTATCAAAAGGATCAGAGCCTTTATGTGAGGAGCTATCTATCGAGGCTGAGCCCCATATACGGTACAGCCCAGATGCGCTTTTACTAGAGTATACCCAGTGCAAGCTCATGCAAGGCAAAGCCAAAGAAGACTTACTCTCCTTGCAGGGCAAAATAAAGATCCATCTAGCAGATGGGCAAACCCCTCTCGCTCTAGAGGCTTCTGGAATGGCCCTTGCCAACATCCAAGGTATTTTGCAGCAAAAAGGGATACAGCAATACTACCGTCCCACTTTTAAAGGAAGGCTCTTTCTAGCTAGCTCGTATGATTGCAGCTACCAACTAGATACCCACACATTCAAGCTCAAGCAGCTGGAGGGAGCCCTCACGGCTGACTTAAAACTACCCAAGTCAGACGCTTACCTGAGCTTTCAGGCCCTACAAAGTGCAAGTTTTGACTGTAGCGCGCCTCTACTCGCTCCGTTTAGCGCCAATGCCCAGGGTCCCTTGTTTAAGCTTGTATTAAACCAACTGCCCCTGAGCCTTCTAGAGCCCTTAGCACTTCCCTTAACAGTAGGAGGAGATAGCGTAAGCGGCTCCTTACTCCTCAGCCGAGAAGACCTAGCCTTTCCCAGCAAAGAGATCTCCCAAGGGTATCATTTTGTATTTGACCAAGCCCTGAGCCTAAGACGCTTAAGCTTAAAGCAAGGCCCATCCGTATACCTTACAAACCTCAACGGCTCTTTCGTAGCTGAAGGATTTTTTAGCCCTAAATACATAAAGGCACAGTGGACACAAGCTTCTTTAGGCTTTTTTGGTAGCCAAAAGGCTCTACTAGAAAGCAATGGTCAAATCGCCCTCAGGCCGGAAGCAGGTTTGGATGGCCTAGAGGCAGTAGATGCCAAGCTTTCCCTAGACTTGCCTCAGCTCTTTAGCCTAGAAGCCATGCCTTTCTTAAATAATCTCGAAAAAGGAAAACTAGAACTGACCTTTTATGGAAATTTTTTGGGACAAAAAACCTTTAAGTCCCTCCTGTATCTAAAAAACCTCCTATTTGTAGACTCTAGCCAAGCTATAGACTCTCTGAATCTTTCTTTAGTAGGCAATATAGAAAACTGGAAGGCTTTACAAATAAAGGGTCCCCTCATCGTACAGGGCCCTGCTGGAAAAACAGATCTAGAAGTGGATGCGATTTACCGTCAAGAAGCTGGCAAACACCGCTACGCTTTAAAATTAGAGGGCGAGCATGCCTTTGTGGATGACTTGATGCTTTTGGCGCAGGCGGTTTTGCCAGAGGGTGACCCGGGTGCAGCTCAGCTTTTAGCCAGTTCCTCTCCCCCCCTGATCCCTCTAGCCTCTAGTCCTGTAGGAGATACCCTAGCCTTTTGGCAAGGCCTAGAAGGAACGTGTAGCCTGCATATAGGCGCTTTGCATTACCGGGATATTATTATCACGCAACTGCATCTAGAAAACTCCCTGAATCCTAGCCTTGCCTTAGCTAAACTAGACGGTAAATATGTGGGTGCTGCATTTTCTTCTACTGTAGACCTTGCATTTAACCCCAAGCTGCCTAAACCTTATGCTTTAAAGGCCAAGCTGGACTTAGCTGAGTTTGACTTGGCTACCTTAGTTGTAGGTGCAAAGCTTATGCCTAGTACCCCTCTAGAGGGTACATTTAAGGTACAGGCTAAAGTTAGTAGCGAAAGCCTAAATAAAGATCTCCTGCTTGAAGACTTGCAGGGAATCCTGTATTTGGATGGGAAAAATGGCTCTGTGAAGACCTTTGCCGCTACTAGCAAAGCAACCCAAGCAGGCACTAAGGCCTTAGCCATTGCGGGAGTTTTTTTGGGCAGCCAGGTCAAAGAACTGGATTTTATCAGCCAGGTAATTCAGTTTTTCTCAAACATTCCTTATGATCAATGCGCCTTAGTCGTAGAGCGTGGCCTAGATAGGGCTATTGAGATCCAAACGCTCAGCCTTAAGGGCCCAGAAGTCTACCTTTCGGGACGTGGAAAGATAGACTATCACCCTCACCTCCCCCTAGCAGACCAAAATATGCGGATCCATACTCGCTTAGATGCGAAAGGTAAGGGTGCATCGCTCCTAAACTCCCTTGGCCTTCTACGAGAGAAAAGCTCTTCTGAGGGCTATTTTTCTGGCCCGCAGTTTACCATAGGGGGTACTCCTAGTAAACCAGACTTTACAGAGCTGTACAACCTGCTGATAAGCTCTGGCACGCAGATACAGTCTGTCCCCACAGGTCAAACTATCACGCCTTCTATACCTGCACCTGCAAATGCAGATCCGCTACAAAGCTTGCTAAACCTCTTTAAATAAGCTGGAGACTAGCCCTTTAGAGCTAGCTTTGCAAGGCAGGGCCTGAGATGGCTGTCCTTGCTAATCCTAGAGGCTAGTTTGGGATCTAAGATCAAGGCTACCCGAAGAGCGCTTTCTGCATCCTGTACAGCTCCTAGGGCTATTTGGCAGCGAGCTACGCTATAATGGTATAAAGAATAAGCCCGCAGGCACTTAGGGGCTAGCTCCCAAAGCTCTAACGCGCTATTATAATCTCTTAGCTTTTCAAACGCATGGGCCCCTTGTACGTAAAACTCTGGCATTTGAGGATAAAGGACCCTCCCCCGAGCGCTGAGGTCTAAGACCTGAGGCCACTGCTCTTTTGCAAGCAAGGTCAGTCCCCGCACATTCATAGCCTCGGGCAAGTCCTGATAGGCTCTGCCAAGCTCTAGGAGTTCCCTTTCAGCTTCTCGAAATAGTCCTAGGTGAAAGTATCCGTATGCATACGAGAGCCCCCATACCACCCTTTGGGGATAAAGATCCAATAGCCTTGCTAGCATATCTTATAGGATCGAGCAACGCTTTCAAAAGTTTAGGAAAAAAGACTGAAAGCATAACGCTTTTTAAACCATATAGCATCTTAACAGCTGGTACTAGCTTCCAGAGGCTGTAGCAAACCTATGAATATAGTTTCTCAGCTCCTGGGCATTAAAAGCAAGGGGAATCTTAAAGCTTTGGATCTTATGCTGGTACCAATCATAAGCGGTATGCGTGCCGCCCAAAAAGCCAATAACTGGCATTTTTGCATCTAAGGCAGCTGCTATGCCCACAGCGCTATCCTCCACTACTAGGCAATCCTCCGGCCGTACGCCCATGCTATCTGCAGCATAGAGGAAAAGATCGGGAAAAGGCTTGCCCCTCTCTACCTGCGCAGCCGTAAAGACATGGTGCTCCTGAAAAAAGTGGTCTTGCTGAGTAATGGCTAATGATTTTAGGACTCTCTCTTTTTGATTATTGCTAGCTATACAACGGCTAAGCCTATTCCAAATAGTACAGTTTAAGACATCAAAAATCAGGGGCTTGAGTTCTTTCTCCAGAGCATCTATCAAGGTATTAATCCGAAGCTCATAGAGGTTATCTGGCAACTGCAGGCCAGTTTCCTCAAAAATGAGAGCCTGAAAGGCCTTAAAATTCATCCCGGTTAGTTTTCGGATGCTGTCTTCTGTGCTTAGGGGATAGCCTAGCTGGCTGAGGACTTCAGCTGAAATACGATTGGCGATGATTTCGCTATCCACAAGGACGCCATCGCAGTCAAAAATAATGAGTTTTGGCGGATGCATAAGTTGAAGCACCGTAGACTATTCTCTGTTTTATACCATAAAAGTGTTAAAAAATGAGGTGTAGCAAGCCTAAATAGACTGTTTGCCTAATTAAAAGGTCTATTAGACTTCTTTGGAAATCAGGTCTTTTGCTCCCTGGGTTCGTTCAGGCTTCGCTCTGTGAGCTACGCCCGACACGCTGAGCTACTTGTCTCCCGAAGGCTTGGCGTAGGGAGACGGCGCGACAGGCCGGTTCTTCATCTATTTTTTCCTGCCCAGAAAACAAAATACGGAGTTTCGAAAGAAGTCTATTATATCCCTATTATGAAAGTAAGCTAGAACGAAGGTAGGCCTGAACTGGCCTTTCAAACCACCTATAGGTCAGGAAAGATAAGCCCAATGTAATCCCCATAAATACGAACCAAAACAAAGGGTTTGTCTCCGGAATATCTTTCCCTTTATAGCAAAAATAGACTGCCAACGCCAACTGAATTGGAAAATGCAAGAGATAGCTTGAATACGTCATATTTCCAGCAGTTTCTAGTATCCTTGCTAAGGCAGGGTGTAAACGCAGAGGGTGTCCGCTCCAAAAGAGTAAAATAGGGGTATAAGCCCATAAAAAACTAAAAATGAAACGTTTCTGTTGATGGGCCAAAGTCAGGTAAATGCAAATAGGTATGGCTAAAGTGAAGAACAGGGCTAACCTTTGTAGGAGGGCGTTATAGCGAGTGTCCGCTACATAGTTTTTTACTAAGGCTGCAAGGCCTCCGGTATAAAAGAAGACTAGACAGTTCACAAGAGCCTTCTCCTTAGAAAGGCCAAAGCCAGTCCAGCTTATACCTAAGGCTATTACGCTGATATTGATCCATAGAGAATAGCCGAGATACCGTAGGGTAAGAAAAAAAATACCATAGACGAGGCACTCTACTGATACCGACCAAATCGGCCCATTAAAACTATATCCAGCTTGTAGACCCCAGTCACTAGCTAAAAAAATTTGTAAAAAAAAGTGCTTCCAGTCATTATAAGGGTAAACAAAATAAGTGCCTTGCTTTAAGAAGTAAATTTTTTGCAAGAGAGCAACAAGCCCAAGAGTCAAGATATGAAGCGGATAGAGCCTAGAAAAACGTAAAGTAAAAAATTGCTTAAAGCCCATTTGCTTAGAAGCGATACACGCTCTATATTTCAAAAAAAAAATAAAACCGCTTAAACTCCAAAAAAACGGTACCGCACAAAATCCATAGTCATAAAATAAGGCACATAGGCGGTAGAACGGGAAGGTCTGGCTTAAACCCTTGCTCTCTACTCCATAATAATAAAAATGCTGATAATGATAGAGAATGATACTCAGCGAAGCCACAAATCGCAAAGCTTCAAGGCCTAAGAGTTTGTTAGGAAATTTTTCTTTTTGGGATAAGGCCACAAGCGCGGGATATAAACTAGACCACTTGCGAAACCATTGTCTTTTGCTCTCTGGGTTCGGGCTTCGTTATTCGAACTACGCCCGACACGTCGGGCTTCAGGCTTCGCTTTAAAAGCTACCTGTCTCCCGTAGGCTCGGCGTAGGGAGACACCCGATATTTCAGTCAATAAGGTCCCTTACGCGAGCTTAGAGCTAAAATTACGCCGTAACTTGAAAAGCGAAGGCGAAAGGCCAACCAAGATAATACGTGGTTCTGCAAGAGGTCTAATGAAACGATAAAGACTAGAGCTGTAAAACTACACCTAAGATCAAAAAATAGCAAGCCTTAAGCCCACAAGATAGCGCTAAGAGCATAGACTAAGCACTGGAATCCTATTATAAACGGCTGAAATTGAAGGAGCAAGAGAACCACAAAGGGGCTCCACTGGCTTAGCATAGCAAATCGCTCTTCCCCCATACCCCATAATCTAAGGACTACAGCGCCATCCAATGGGGGCAAAGGCAGGAGGTTAAACACCGCTAAACTCACGTTGATAGTCACCATCATAAAAAACAAGCCGTCAAACATAGGCCCCAAGGCTGAGTAGCCTAATAGTTTGCGCCCCAGAGCACAGGCTGCAGCAAAGCCAAGATTAGCCAAGGGCCCAGCTAGGCTAACAAAAAGAGGCCCCCATTTAGGATGTTTAAAGTTTTCCGGACAAATTGGGACGGGTTTTGCCCAGCCCAGCATCGGGAAGCCCGGGGCTAAAAACATCAGAGATAAGGGTAAAACCAGAGTTCCAAAAAAATCAATGTGCGCCATAGGATGCAAAGTCACCCTTTCTTGAAGGCGGGGTAAGTCGTCTCCTAATTTATCTGCAACAAAGGCATGGGCCCACTCGTGGACGCTAAGGCTCGCCACCAAAATTAGCCCCTGCAGGAGTAATTGCTTGATCAGATAAAGATCTATCATAGCTTCCATTGGCTGCTAAAGGCTAATACAAGTCAACCTTTTTTGCAGGACAGCCGCTTAATGATATCTTTAGAAATCTATAGTAAAATATCATTAGACTTCTTCGTAAACTCAATATTTTGATTTCTGGGCAGGAAAAAATAAATGAAGAACCGGAGTGTACAAAAGGGTACATGAGGATTCTGAATGCATTTTTGACGAACCCAGGGGCCGAAAGATTGAGTTTCCGAAGAAGTCTATTGAAGAGCACTAGAAGAGCATTGCAACCGTTCATAACCAGTCTATTGAACCACAGGCCTGATCCACCGTGAGAGACCGAAGTAATTTTTAAAATATCGGACTTGATCTTCTTTAGAAACTTGTCTAGCGTTTGCCTTCTCTTAGAAACGGGCTCTTAGCTCAGCGGTTAGAGCAGGGGACTCATAATCCCTTGGTCGCAGGTTCGAATCCTGCAGGGCCCACCAGTTGTTTGACTATGGCCTTAGGTCAACACTTTTACTTTCTCCCCCCTCTTTAAACTGATCCTTTAGGACAGAGCTGTCACTAGACCACTTGCGAAACCTTTGTCTTTTGATCTCTGGGTTCGTCAAAAATAGACTCAGTCTTCGCTCTTCAGGCGTCGTTCTGTGAACTATGCCCGACACGATGAGCTACGCCTGACACGTCGGAATCCTCATGTACGCTTTTGTACACTCATCCCTATGCTCTACGAGCTCCGGGAGGCAGGCCGGTTCCTCATTTATTTGGCCTCGCCTAGAAACCAAAATACTTAGGTCCGCAAGAGGTCTAATTTAGTTTTCCTCTGTACATCAGCAAAATTGTAGGAGTCTTTTAATAGACCTAACTTTCCTCGTGTATCCTAGGCTGTAGTATCCCCTTTTTGAGGGTATAAACTTAGGGTCTGCATGACTCTCTATTATGATGGATATGGCTTGAACGCTACAAAATCCATCTAAACACTCCAGGCCTTTGCAGTCCTGCTTTTTAAAAAATAAAAGGCGGACAGCCTACCCCTAAACTGTCCGCCACTTATGTATACACAGCCTTGTTTTTTGTTACCCCAACTCCCGAAGGAGAACAAAGCTGGTAAATAGAAATTTACTTTAAGGTATGAACTTATATATTCATATTTTTTCCTTCGCGTCAAGATAAAAAAATCAATTTTAAAAAAAATATATTTATATAAGGCTTTTATCAGTCTTACTTATTCATGAAAGCATTAAAGAACTCATTTTCAATATTTGATAGTTAACCCTCAAACAGAGAAGTCCTCAAGCGTTTAAGGCGATAAGAGAATGATGATGAAAAATATTAGAAAAACATCAGAAAAACAAAATAACCACCCTAGAAAGCACTACCTCCCTTTCTTTCCTTAAGGTACTAGCTCTTAAGGCTTTCTTTTAAGGCCTTTGTGAACGTTTCAACAATAAAATAAGCCTCATCTTCTCTCACATAGCCGTGCATGGGCAAGCTAAGGACCCGTTGAGCCAAAGCCTCACCGACATTTTCTCCTGAAATAAGGGGCACAGATGGATAGCTAGCATAGGCCTTCTGCAAGTGTAAAGGCTTTTTGTAGTAGACCATGGTCGGTACTCCCGCTTGGCTGAGCTTATCCATCAGCTTGTGACGATCTAAGACTTCTGGTAAAACGATAGTATACTGGGCCCAGGTGGATTCTGCTCCCTCTACCACGCAAGGTATGTGTACGAGATCCTTGAAATGCTCATTATAAAAAGAAGCTAGGACGTTCCTGCTCTTGATTTCAGCTGGGAAGACCTTTAGTTTCTCTAACAAAATAGCTGCCTGCAAGGTGTCCATACGGCCGTTAATCCCTACCCTCACATTATCATAACGATCTTCTCCTTGGCCGTGGATACGCAGGCTTTTAATGCACGCAGCCACGTCATCATCATCGGTAAATACGGCCCCTCCATCGCCATAGCAGCCCAAGGGCTTAGCTGGGAAGAAGCTAGTCGTTGCTATCTCCCCTATACTCCCTACTTTTCGTCCTTTATAAGTCGCGCCAAAGCTCTGTGCCCCATCCGCCAAGATCCACAAACCATAGGCCTTGGCCAAGGGTTCTAGAGCATCATAGTCTGCTGGCTGGCCGAATAAATCAACAGGGATTATAGCCTTTGGAGAGAGCCCAAGCTTCTTTGATAGATGAATGCCTGCTTCAAGGCTTTGAGGGCTCATATTAAACGTATCCGCCAACACATCGATAAACACAGGCGTTGCGCCCAGCCACGCTACCACTTCGGCCGTGGCTGCAAAGGTAAAATTCGGCACAAACACAGCGTCTCCCGGTCCAATACCTTTAGCTCTTAGGCCTAAGCCTAAGGCATCCGTACCGTTCGAGCACACGATGGCATGCTTGGCTCCGCAAAACTCCGCGAGCTCAGACTCTAGAGCAAAGATTTCCTCTCCCATGATGTAGGCGCCTTTATCTAGGATTTTTTTAATAGCTGTATCGATTGCTGGCCGGATGGCTACTTGCTGACGGTCTAGATCAATAAATTTGAGCGTTGGGTGCATAAGATTAGTTTTCAATAGGGTGTCTTAGGCTAAATTGGGCAAGAAATCAAACCAAAGTGTGCATAGATTCCCTTAGGGGGTGCTGGTAGAAGCTTAGCAAACTAGGCAAGCTGAGCTTACAGTCTCCCAGGAAAAAAAAACCATCGTCTTTCCCCTAAATAGATCAAGAGATTGATTCTAAGCCCTATTCGCTAACCCTTCCCCTTTATTCCTCAGAAAATGAGATTAATTCCTGGCCTTCTCCTTCCAGTTCTTCAATTTTTAGGTCGCTCGCCTCCCCTTCTATCACTTTGCAGATACCAAGGAGCGTATCCCCCTCTGCTAGGTCGATGAGCTTCACGCCCTGCGTCGTGCGTCCAATAATCCGAATGCCTTTGACAGGAGAGCGGATCGCCTGGCCAGACTGTGTCAGCATCATCACCTCATCGTCTTCACGCACACTCAAAGCTCCGGCAACTTTTGCTGTCTTGATGGCGATGACCCCACTGCCGCCTCTGGATTGCAAGCGATAATCCTCATAGCTGCTGCGCTTGCCCAAGCCATTGGCACCGGCTATTAAGAGGGTAGTCTGCAGGTCCACCACCTCTAAAGCCTCTACATAGTCGTCGGACTTTAGGGTAATGCCCTTGACGCCTCGGGTAGCCCTACCCTGCTCTCGCATATCTTGGTTGCTAAAGCGAATAGACATACCCTTAGCTGTAATGAGCACAACTTCATCTTGATCTTGCGTAAGCTTTGCGCCAATTAGGCTGTCGCCTTCATCAATATTGATACCATTGACGCCTCCTTTTCTAAAGTTAGCATACTCTGCAAGATTGGTTTTCTTAACTATCCCTTTAGCCGTAGCCAAGACCAATTGCTGCTGGGTATCGAAACTCTTGACGCAAATCATACTGGCTGGCTTTTCCTCTGGGCGCATGTGCAAAACGTTGACCAAGGCTCTACCTCTTGCCGTACGGGTCCCTTCGGGGATTTCATAGACCTTTTCCACATACACGCGGCCATTATTCATGAAAAACATGATATAATCGTGGGTGCTAGCCGTAAAGAGGTGTTCGACAAAGTCTTCTTCATGCTGGCTCGTGCCTTTGACACCCTTGCCGCCTCGTTTTTGAGAGCGGTAAGCACTTAAGGACGTGCGTTTGATGAATCCGCCATGCGAAATGGTAATAATGCACCCCTCATTGGCAATAAGGTCTTCCATGCGGATTTCCCCTTCAGCAGGGCTGACCTGTGTCAGGCGTGGGGTATTATATTTGAGTTTTATCTCCTTGAGTTCTTCTTTAATAATACCTAAGAGCTGCTTTTCATTCTCTAAAATCGCTGTATACTCGGCAATAGCGGCCATTAGGGCCTGATACTCGGCCTCAACTTTCTCTTTTTCTAAGCCGGTTAGCTGGTAGAGGCGCATTTCTAAAATAGCCGCTACTTGCCTGTCTGACAGTGGGTATTTTTCTAAAAGCTTCTGTTTAGCAGCCTCCCTATTGGCAGAAGCGCGGATGATCTTTACAAAATCATCCATATTATTCAGGGCTATTTTGTAGCCTTCTAGGATATGGGCCCGGTCCTGAGCCTTACGGAGCTGAAACTGGGTACGGCGGTAGATGACTTCTCTTCGATGCTCTACATAGCACTCTATCATCTCCTTAATATTCATACACTTGGGCAAGCCCTTATCCAAGGCCAAGAGGATGACCCCAAAGGAGCTTTCAAGCGCGGTATGCTGATAGAGCTTATTGATGACAACCCGGGGAATCTCTCCTTTTTTGAGCTCTATCACAATGCGGGTCTTTTCGTCCGATTCATCGCGAAGGTCGCTTACTTCGGTGATGACCTTTTCATTAATCAACTCCGCAATACGGGTGACCAAGGTGGCTCTGTTCACGTTATAAGGAATTTCAGTCACGATGATCTGCTCTTTACCGTTCTTGATCTCCTCCGTATACATAACGCCACGCATACGGACTATCCCTCTCCCTGTTTTTAAATACGATTGAATGCCACTAAAGCCATTTATAGTACCCCCTGTAGGAAAGTCTGGACCCTTGATGATGATGGACAGTTCTTCTATGGTGATATTGGGCCTATCGATGATAGCAATGGTTGCGTCTACGATTTCGCCCAAGTTATGCGGGGGGATATTGGTCGTCATCCCCACGGCAATCCCCGTAGAGCCATTCACTAAAAGATTCGGTACACCGGAAGGGAGGACCTTGGGCTCAGTCGTGCTTTCCTTATAATTGGGACCAAAGTCTACGGTATCTTCATCAATATTTTTAAGAAGTTCCTCCGCCACAGCCGTTAGGCGGCACTCGGTATAACGATAGGCGGCAGCCGAATCCCCGTCAATCGATCCAAAGTTACCTTGTGGGTCTACAAGAGGGGTGCGCATCACCCAGATTTGAGCCATACGAACGAGGGTATCATAGACAGACGTATCCCCGTGTGGGTGATAGTTTTTTAAAACTTCCCCTACTACCCCGGCGCACTTATCAAAGGCTCTATTGTGCAGGAGCCCTTCGCGGAGCATTGCGTAAAGAATACGACGCTGCACAGGCTTTAGGCCATCTCGCACATCCGGCAGAGCACGCGATACAATAACGGACATCGAATAGTCGATGTAGGCAGACTGCATCACCTCTTCGATATTCGTGGGCTTTAGTTTTTCTTTGTGATCAATTAGCTGCATGTAAAAAATAGGTTAAGAATCAATAGAAGCGTTTAAAGCATTGTCTTGGATAAACTCCCTCCGGACAGTGACATTTTCGCCCATTAGGGTCGAAAATACCACATCAGCCTTGGCAGCGTCCACAATGTCTACGCGCAAGAGTTCACGCGTTTGGGGGTCCATGGTCGTTTCATAGAGTTGCTTTGGGTTCATTTCTCCCAAACCTTTATATCGCTGTATGCTAAGGCCTCGGCGGCCCAGCTTTCGGATTTGCTCTAAGATGTCCAAAACTGAAACTAAGGGGATAATAGGCGGCGCTGTGTCCTTTGTTGTCGTTTCTTTTAAGTAATAGGCGTTTTTGTCTGCCTTAAAGTCGTCTATAATCAAGCCTAGCTGAGCGAGTTCCCTTAAAATCTTCTCCATTTGCTTATGTTCAAAGATTTCATTGACGCTGATACGCTGCTGCACCTTTACAGAGCCCTTAAGGACTTCTCTGGAGATATTGCTAGTCGCTACTTCATCGACGATATCTAGCTCTTTATAAAAGTTGGCTAATTCTTCATCTGAGAATAGAAACTTAAAGACTTCATCATTGCCGGTGCGGATACGGCCTATATACTTAGCAAGCTCGTAAGAGCAGTTATGTTCTAGGTAGTAAAGAAAGCTGCAAGCATGGCGGGTGACACTGGCGCCCAAGTTTTCTAGAGCGCAGAGGGCTTCGACCATCTTATCCAGCTGAGAAGGGCTAAAGACTGACTCATCCTTGGCTCTCACCATTTGAATATCTTCAGAGCCTAACTCTAGCAAGATGCGATTCATTTCCTGATCGTTGCTGACATATTGCTCTCGTTTTTTGCGCTTAATCCGGTAAAGGGGGGGCTGGGCGATATAGACGTAGCCTTGTTCAATCAGGCCCTTCATCTGACGGAAAAAGAAGGTGAGAATGAGGGTTCGAATGTGCGAACCATCAACGTCAGCGTCCGTCATGATAATGATCTTGTGATAGCGGCTCTTTAAAGCATCAAAGGCGCCTTCGCCTGTATCTCCAATACCGGTACCACAGGCGGTGATAATGGTTCTGATTTCTTGATTGCTGAGGACCTTATCCAACCTTGCTTTCTCAACATTGATGAGCTTACCGCGTATGGGTAAGATAGCCTGGTAGCGGCGGTCCCTACCTTGCTTGGCAGAGCCTCCCGCGGAGTCTCCTTCTACGATATACAGTTCACAGAGGGAGGGGTCTTTTTCCGAGCAGTCTGCCAGCTTTCCTGGCAAGCTCCCGCCTCCTAGGGCGCTTTTACGAACCGTCTCTCTGGCTTTGCGTGCGGCCTCGCGGGCACGGGCTGCGTTTAGGCACTTATCAATAATTTTTTTCGCTAGAGAAGGCGTGGTCTCAAAGATAAATTTTAAATGATCGCCCACTATCTTTTGGACAATACCGTCTACTTCGCCGTTGGATAGCTTCGTCTTGGTCTGCCCTTCAAAACGAGGCTCCGGGACCTTGACGGATATCACAGCCGTTAGGCCTTCTCTGACGTCGTCGCCAGAAATAGCAGGGTCTTTTTCTTTGATGAGATTGTTCGTTTTCGCATAGCTATTGATCACCCGTGTTAAAGCTGTACGAAAGCCAGACAGGTGGGTCCCTCCCTCGATATTAAAGATCGAGTTCGCATAGGCATAAATCTGGTCGCTATACGTATCGTTGTACTGGAAGGCAACCTCTGCGTAGATTTCAGCTTCCGCTTGGCCTTCCGGGAAGCCCTTGCCCGAGAAATAAATCGGCTTATCGTGAATGGGCTCTTTAGTACGGTTGAGGTACTCGACATATTCTGTGATCCCATTTTCAAACTTAAAGGTTTCTTCCTTGGCGCTACGTTCGTCACTGAGGTGGATCTCTATCCCTGGATTCAAGAAGGCAAGCTCACGGAGGCGCTTAGCCAGGATGTCGTACTTAAACTCACGCGTGGTGGTGAAAATCTCCGGGTCTGGCAAAAAGGTAATTTTCGTACCCGTTGTTTTGGTATGGCCAATGGTGGTGAGCTTTTGGGTAGTTTTACCCCTAGCAAAGGCCATATGGTAGACCTCGCCTTTTTGGCGCACTTCTACCGAAAAGTGCTCAGACACCGCATTCACACACTTGGCTCCCACCCCGTGCAAACCGCCGGATACCTGGTAGGCTCCTTTACCAAACTTTCCCCCAGCGTGCAGGTTGGTCATCACCAGCTCTAGGGCCGGTATCTTGTATATAGGGTGCATATCTACCGGGATGCCTCGGCCATTATCTTCGACAGAGCAGGACCCATCATGGTGGACGGACACCTTGAGCTTGCTACAATGGCCCGCTAGCGCCTCGTCGATAGAGTTATCCACTATTTCAAACACACAGTGGTGGAGACCCCGCTCGTGGGTGTCGCCTATATACATATCAGGACGCTTACGGACACCCTCTAGGCCTTCTAGCTTTTGGATCTTAGAAGCATCATAGACGTCTTCTGTTTTGGTGTTAAAAGTTTGTAAATCAGGGTTTTGGACCATGGTATTCTATTGAGAGCTATCAAATTAGACCGCTTGCGTCATTAACAGTAGAGGGCGTACAGGATCATAAGCACAGTCAAAGCCCTCAATCATCGCTCTTTTTTTCGGGTTTTTCCTGTATCTTATTCCTAAAACGTCCTCCATCCTCTTAATGATGAAATAGGTCTAATTATCTTTTATTTATAAAAAATATCAACCCTAGGCCTAGCTGACTTTTAGAATAAGGTAAAGCCTTTTTATCCATAGGCCCAAAGAGGATGGCTTTGATACCTTAATCTTATTAAAATTATATTTAATATTAAAATATCAACATCCCTCAAATTTATTGTTAAATTTGCCGTTGACTGCGCAATACATACATCTTAATTTTGCCTAAGCCTTTCTAGTAAAACTTTCTCTCTTTAAGCTTGAGCTAAACTTTTTACTAACGAGGTATTTCATCAAAAATTAAAAACACTTAAACTCAATCAGTATGGAAAACATTAAAAGCAGCCTAACCTTCAATAGTAATCAAACTGGTCTAAATAGTCAGGCAACCGACCAAACGCCTAACCCATTTGGAGCAAATCCGTTTGCAGCGGCCTCTGCGAAAGTACAGCAAGTCAATAGAGCAAATAGCCTCATCCCTGCGTCTGTTCAAAATCTCATCCCTTCCAATCCAAAAGAACGGGTTAGGATTATCATGCGTATGCCAGCAAGCAAGCAGCAAGACAAGCATTTCTGTGAATTAGCGCAGAATCCCTATTTGGACGGAAAATCGCGCCTAGCCGCTGCCATGAAGCTCAAAGATACTAAAAGACGGAATATGATTCTAAAGGAATTAGCACAGGATCAGAGCTTGAAAGGATCTATCCGCTTAAAAGCTGTGGATAAGATTAGCAATTGTGAAATGAGAAAAGAAATGTTTGCTGAACTAGCCCAAGATAATCGTTTGGATGAAGCCTACCGGGCGGAGGCTGAACTCTCCATAGCGTTCAGAATTGCAGTAGAAAAAGAGATACAAAGCCTTGAAGTATCGATTCAAAATATGAATCTAAATGAAGACCAAAAAGCAAAACCGGGAATCGCTGTAGAGGCTAAATTAGAGCCCGAAGAAAAAGTAGAGGCAGTAAAAGTAGAAGAAGTTGTGGTCGTGCTAGCTCCAGAGCAGCCTGTGGAAAACGATGATGCCCCGCCTATCCAGATTGACCCTGCTGATCTAGAACGAAAAGAAAGGGCTCTACTTGCAATCGTGCAAGATACGGATTTGGATCAGCACATATCTCAAGGAATTTCAGCGAAAAGCTATCGCCTAGAAGCTGCACTCAAGCTAGCCCCAGGACAAAGACGAGAAGAGGCCTTAGCGTTTTTAGCTCAAGGTAAGGACTGGGGTAAGGTGTATAGTAACCATAATCATACTTATGTTTGCAGTCATCCTGCGACTTATGCCAAATTGCGCCTAGAAGCTGCACTCGCCTTAGCTCCAGGACAAAGAAGAGAAGATATTTTAGCGCTATTAGCTCAAGATAAGGATTTAAATCATTCTTACTCTATACAAAACAATAATCTTACTGTTTATAAAAACTGTCGCCTAGAGGCCGCGCTTGCCTTAAATCCAGGACAAAGAAAAGAAGATATTTTGGCTCTTTTGGCTCAAGACAAGGATTGTCCTCGCCTAGAGGCTGCACTTGCCTTAGTTCCAGGGCAAAGAAGAGAAGAAATCCTAGCTTTCTTAGCTCAAAATAAGGATTTGAGACAAAGTGAAAATTACTTTGGTGGTAAACTTAATAAAAGCTATTATATTGTTAATCCAGCTCTACATATGCAAGCTGCCCTCGCCTTAGCTCCAGGGCAAAGAAGAGAAGATATTTTAGCTTTATTAGCTCAAGACAAGGATTTTATGAAGGCTACTTACTCCGTACCTAGCAATAATGGCAATGTTCAGAAGAACTGTGCCCTAACAGCTGCCCTCAATATGACGTCAGGGCAGAGGAAAGAAGAAATCTTAGCGCTAATAGCTCAAGATAAAAACTTATCAGCAAATTATCGCCTAGAGGCTGCGAATAGTATGGCTGGAGGCCAAGCTGAAGAAGGGAATCAGCAGTAATCCGTAGCCCAAGGAGTTAACAGCCATAAAAAAACCAATTCGTATCTTCAGCGAATCGTGTATGTGCCCGGTTCGCTGAAAACCTATCCATCCAAGCCCCTCCACACCTCATTCTGCAAATGCAGTTTAGGGGACCGATGCTGCAGGAGCCGTGCTTGCCGATCCTGGCAGGCTGCTATCCAGGAACCTAAAGTCGATGCATTGATGACCAATGCCCTAAGGCTGTGGGCCTGGTGGATGATGGACAGGTCGTGCGTGGCCACGGTAAAGCGCTCGGGGCTCGGGGCGTTGAGGAGGATGCGCTCAATCAGGCTATCGGCCGATAGGTGCGCAGGGCTAAAGATGAGGGTAAAGCTTTTTTGATTGCACGGCCACTCAAATTGAATATCCGTACCCTTGCCGTCGTAAACGATGCTCACATCTATCGTTTCCACATCGTGGATGACCCTTGCCCTTGCGGCGAGCTCGCTAATAGCGAGGTGGATATTGCTTTTTAGCTGCTTTTTTAGATCTGGCCAGGCGTGAATGATATTAAAGCCATCTATAAGCAGGTACTTTTGCATGGCCTTACCCTTCTAGCGTGGCTATCACCCACTCTGCTGTACCTTTAGCCTTGGCTTGCGCCAGGTGTTTTTTAATCTTTTGGGCAATGTCTTCTGCCTTGAGGGCTGCTTTAGGCTTGCTGAAAGCCTCTAGCTCTTTGGCTAAGGCCGCAGGCTTAGCGGCTCCCTGTAGGTACTCCTTGCACACCTGGCGGTTTAAAAGGATGTTTACCATACCGAGGTATTTGAGCTTCACCAGCATCCGTCCCATCCAATAGGTCAGGATGTTTGCCTTATAAACGATGCACAGAGGAATACCCGCAAAGGCACAGGCAAGGGACATCGTACCTGAACTCACTAGAGCGGCCCTCGCAAAAGCATTTTCCCCATGGTAGCGAAGGAGGACGTCTGGCTTTAGGCCCGGGAAATCCTCCAGCACTTGCCTAATAATAGCCTCTATCTCTTGGCTAGGGACAATAACAAGGGCTCTGGCGTCTGGGTGCTTTTTCTTATACAGGGAAAAAGCCTCTAAGAGCAGGGGAAAGATGCGCCTTACCGCTCCCTTGCGGCTCCCTGGCAAAAGGGCGATGGGCCCAGCAGGATGGTAGGCTAAAGAAGGCTCATAGTCTTCCTCCATGAAGGGATGGCCGACAAAGTCTACCTGGAGAGCCGTATCCTTGTAGCTAGCCACTTCAAAGGGGAAGATGACGCCCAGGGCATCGAAATACTGCGCCATAGCAAAGCGCCGTTTTGCCTTCCAGGCCCAGACCTGTGGCCCAATGTAGTATAAGAGACGGATCGGCCCTCCCATTTTAGCGGCTAATCCTTCCTGGTACAGAGCCTTGGCAAGACGAAGGTTAAAGCCTGGGTAGTCCACAAAGCATATGGCTCTTGGCTGGTAAGCTCGTATCCACTCTAGCGTAAGCTGAAAGAGCTTTTTAAAGTAACGGTAGTGCCGCAGGACCTCCACGAGGCCGACAACGGAAGTAGCACTCAGATCCCACAGCAGCTCTGCCCCAGCGGCCTTGAGCTTAGGCCCACCTAGAGCATAGATAGACCACTTGGGCCGTATTTTACCCAAAGCCAAGACGAGCTTTGCCGCATGGGCATCGCCTGAGTGTTCGCCTGCAATGAGGAGCAAGTCTGGCCTCTTATCCCCTAGCGGCTTTGGAAAAGACTGAGGCAGACCCTTCATGTCAGTTTTTTGGCAAGGGTTTGATTATGCTGCCACATGCAGTTTGTTACCTTTAGGGCCAATTCTAGGGCCTGGCGGGCAAATTCCCCACCGACTTTAGGTGCCCTTACTTGGCGCACACAGGCCAGAAAGGATTCTAGCTCTAGGCGTAGGGGCTCACCTTTTTCTATAGGCAAGTCTTCACGCTCGAGGGTATTGCCCTTTTTCCTCAAAATATGGCCCTTTTGCTCCATAAAGTTGAGAGATAAATAACTAAAGGGCTGAAAAATGCGGATCTGGCGCACGGGCTCAAAGCTCACCCGGCTCACATTCAGGTTTGCCACACAGCCATTTTCGAAGCGGATTCTAGCATTCACAATGTCTTCCTGCTTAGATAGCACGCTTACGCCCACCGCTTCCACGTCTTTTACGGGAGACTTTACGAGCTTTAGGATAATCCCTATATCATGAATCATCAGATCTAGCACCACCCCCACCTCTATACCCCTATCTTTAAAGGGAGCGAGGCGATCAGCCGTGATGAATACAGGCTCTTTCACATGTGCTTCTAGGTAGTGCATGACGGGGTTATAGTTCTCCACATGCCCGACTTGGACGATGCAGCCGTGTTTTTCAGCTGCTTTTAGAATAGCTTCTGCCTCCTCTAGCGTTGTACACAAGGGCTTTTCAATCAGCAGGTGGCACCCTTTTTGAAGGAGGGTTTGAGCGACAATTGCGTGCTTGTCGGTGGGGACGACAACGCTCAGCGCTTCGCAAGCGCTTGCCAGATCGTCTAATGAAGTATAAGCCTGGCACTGATAAGCAGCAGCCACCTCCTGGGCCCTGGCTGCATCCACATCGTACACGCCTACCAGCTCGCAGCCCTCTAGGCTAGCGAAGATCCTAGCATGGTGCCTACCTAGGTACCCTACACCGACGACCCCTACCCTCACCTTTTTAGCCAGCTGGGGGGGGAGAGGGGGGCCATTTTTTAATATTAATTCGGAAAAAGAGCCATTTTTTGAATAATTTTCTGGATTTATTGTCTTGAACACCATCTCTAGGCCTAGGTGCTTTTTTACCCAGCGGCGGCTCCACGCGTGCCCCAGGGCCCTCACCCAGGGAAGGTTTTTCAGGCTTTCTTTAATATTTTTTAGGCTTTCCTTGAGCTTAGAGATCATAGGCCGTGTCAGTTTTTAAAGGTCATAGGGCGTGGAGCTTTCCTTCATGGAGGATGGTGGCTCTATCCGTTTTTTTAGCAAAATGTGTATTATGCGTTACCAATATCAGCGATACCCCTTCCTCCTTGCATAGGCCTAGGAGGAGCTGCATCACCGTATCGGCGGTTTTTTCATCCAAATTACCCGTTGGCTCATCTGCGAGGATGACTTTTGGCTGGTGAATGAGCGCCCTTGCAAGGCCTACACGCTGACGCTCCCCCCCTGACAGTGTAGCTGGTAGGGCAGTTTCCTTTGCTTCTAGGCCTAAGTAGGCCAAGAGCTTGCGTACCCTAACTAAAAGTAGTGCATCTACCCTGGCTTTAGGTTTTGCAATTTTCCAAGCTAAAAGGATATTTTCTAAGACATTCAGCTCTTGAATGAGATAATAGGCCTGAAATACGATTCCTAAAAAAGCAGCTCGCCTCTGGTTTAGCAGGCACGAAGGCAGAGAGCCGATAGGCTCATCCTGCCAGAAAACCTCTCCTCTTTCGGGTCTATCTAGGCCCGCTAAAAGGTTTAATAAGGTGGACTTACCCACCCCAGACTGGCCGACAATACTGAGGCTTTCCCCTTTATCTAATACAAGGTCCAGCCCCGAAAGAAGGGCGGAACCTTCTTTTTTAGGGCCTATAAAGCTTTTTTCTAAGCCTTTTGCTTGCAAAATAGTCTCCACTCCGTCTAAACTGAGGCTTTATGGGTGGATAATCAAGTCTCAAAATAAATGCATGAAAAGTATGACAGCCTATGGCTACGGGGAATATAAAGCCGAAGATAAGACTATTAGCCTGAGTATCAGCGGGCTAAACCGCAAGGCCCTAGAAGTCATCCTGGACTTACCTAAGCCGCTAGAAATGCTAGAGCGGGAGGTCTTAGGCTATTTAAAAACAAGAGTCAAGCGCGGGAGGGTTTATCTAAAGGCCCAGCTGCAAGAAACCAAAGCAGAAACTGAAAAAGCGCTCCCTTCTCTAAGATCCCTCCAAGGTTTACTCGATGGTCTCAAAACTATGGCAGAGCACAATGGGATAGCCTACCAGCCCACCATCGATACGCTAGCCCGGCTTTTGGCTTGCTTACCTGCTCATAGCCTTGAAAACCCAGGCTTAAGAGATGCCACAGCCTATCAAAGTTCCTTTTTCACAGCCCTAGAGGATGCCTTTAACGAATTTGAAAAAAGCCGCATTCAAGAAGGCCTAGCCTTAAAAACAGACATTCTGCTCCACCTTTTAGCGCTTGAAAATGCTAGCCAAGCCGTCAAAGCCCTCAGCTCAGAAACGATAAGCCACTACCGAGCAAAGCTTTTAGACCGACTCAAACAAACGGGCTTAGAGCTAGATCTGCAAGATGAAAGAGTCCTCAAAGAACTCGCCCTCTTTGCCGATAGGTCTGACATTACAGAAGAACTCACACGCTTGGATAGCCACTGCATTCAATTTAGAGCTGCTCTTGAAGATAGCTGCAGCGGTAGCCAAAAGATAGGATTTCTCTGCCAGGAAATACAAAGAGAGTGGAACACCCTCGGCAGTAAGGCCAATAGCCTGAGTATTACCCAGCATATGCTAGGAGCCAAGCTGAGTTTAGAAAAAATCAAAGAACAGATCCAGAATTTGGAGTAAATGATTCTTGCAGAATTTTAAGAAAAAACAATTCGTCAATGTAGGAGTATAGTATGAGCCACAGGTTTTTTACGAATAGGCTTCTTCGAAAACCAGGTATTTTGGTTTCTGGGCAGGAAAATTTTGTTAATTTGCTTGAACCAGCTTACCATCTGCCGTGTCGGGCGTAGTTCGTAGAACGACGTGTCAGGCGTAGCTTTTAAAGCGAAGCCTGAAGCCTGAACGAACCCAGGGAGCAAAAGACACAGTTTCCGAAGAAGTCTAATATTTTCCATTGATTATTATCTAATAATAAGCTTTATCTCGGCTTTAATTTTGTTTAAAAATAAAAAATTCTATGAACCCTAATATAAACGCTTCTTTACAAACAAACGTACGCAGCAGCACTGCAAACCTTGAGAATCAGGCTCCTTTAGCGCAGGATCTTCCTCAAAATCCCATTTCTGGAGACATGGAAAGTGCTCCTGCCCTGTCAGAGGCTTCGCAGAGAATGGAAGCTCAGAGTCTCCAAACAAGATCCATCCTGACAACTCTCTTGAGTGAATGTCATAAAGCGGGTAGAGATCCAGATTTCTTAAAGGTGTTAGAATCACTCAAAGCTATTTCCAATAATAGTCATTTCACCCGTGCCAACAAAGAGCAATTCAACAAGAGCCTTATTTCATTGTTTTTTAAAGAAAGTGGAAGCCAAACCTGTCTGGTAGAATATATCTATAATGAAAACAGAGAAAAACTGATATCTGTATTTGAACCATATTTCACAGATTTAATCTGCACTATTTTTAAAAACCCCATCTCTGAGGGCTTATCTTCTAAACCTGAAGGCACATTCCTTGACCTAGATTCCATTTTAGAGGCATTTTGCAAGCACTTAGAAACTGTTCGGGACGCTTCAACGTGCTTAGATAAAGTAAAATCTTATTTTTGCTTGCATACCGTATTAAGCACTTACTATGAACCTCTGATTTCTGATGAAGACTTTCCCGAATATTCCAAAAAAAGAACTGCAATTCTAGGAAAAATTATTAGTTATAGAAACCCAGACGTAAAAAAAACCGGAAACCCAGGAAAAGTTCTGAGTTATTTTGGTGACTGGGCAAGTTTAGGAGATCTTCATACACAGTGCTTGGATTTACAAGCCCCTTTGTACAAATACTGTCAAGAAGATGAGAAACATGTACTCAAAATGCAACAAGAGTATGCTTGCTGGCTGATGACTCCATTTACACTTTATAAAGGAAAGTCAAAATTGCTCGTTTTAGACATTATGATTGATGATTCTCAAAAAGCTAGATCCATAAATAAATTCCACCAAGAAGGTATTGTTTTTAATAAAGAGTTTCCCAATAACCCGAAGTTTGTGTCTATTCTTCTCAGCACACATTGCGAATTTTTCAACACTACACAGGAATTTAAAAAGTCAATATGTGCATCCGCACACTGTGAACCGTCCAAAGCCCGCATCCACCTATTAGAAAAGCTAGAGCGCCTGGGTCTAAGACCAGCACATATCAATACCCACCACCCTATCCTTGAGCTAGCCCTAAAACTGAAAGACTTTGAGCTTTTACGCCATCTTATTTTAGAGTATAAGTTTAACCCCTATTATATCAGCGATACTACGGGCTATGCCATGAAGCATTTCTTTGAGAATAGAGATCTCAGAGATATATGGCGAGCCCATTATTCATTTTCTAAGTCTGAATGTTATAAATTTGAAAATCTATGGAATGAGCACATATATCCTGCTCTCACTGAACAAGACCAAAATAAAGATGAGATCAGACATTCACATAAGATGCTTCTCATCAATGCGGCAAAATTTAGCGACGATAGCGAGCATTTATTTGATTCAGGAAGACTACGTTTTTACATAGATATAAACGCAAAAGACACCACTGGCAAAACAGCCCTAGACTATGCAAGGGAAAATAATAATAAAGATTTGGTAAAACTGATTGAAGAGAACAAAAAACTGATTGAAGAAAAGAAAAGAACAGAGACGACTATCAAACTCATTGTTACCCTGGGAGCAAATGGATCAAAAGACAATTACCAAGGACTCATAGCCTTCTTGCACAAAAAAGGAAGTGATCATCTTTCTGTTATTGAGAAAGCCTACCAGGCACAAAATACTCGTATCATAGAAGTCATTGAATCATATTTATTCAATATGAGTTCACATTTTGGTGCATACGCTAGGACGCAAGCAGGCATGGGAGTGCAATTCTTAGATCCCAAAACTGTTCTAGCATACCTAAGAGACTGTTTTTCAAAAGACCCTTCGAAGGCCGCTATAAAAACAAGTAGATATGTCGTTTCTTATTACAGCATGCATGCCTATGCAGGGCTTTCAGATGAAGTTTTAAACGAGGCTATCCATGGGCTGATAGCGCTTATTCCAGATGTGAGTGAAGTGGATACATTTAGCCAAGAGATCTTGATCGAACTCATCGAATTCATTACCGATATGTCTATTAAGACACAGATATGTGAAGATCCAACCAATGAAAAGGTATACTATGAGATCACCAAGAAAGCTTATAAGAACGTGGCACACTGGTTACTATCTCCCGTGCGTATAAAAAACCAGAGCCAAAATGTTTTTATCATAAGCTTCTTAAATGTTTTATCTGTCAAAGCCATCGATTCACAAAAAGATCTTGAAGAAATAGAGCTAAATAAGAAAAGACTAAAGCTAAGTTTGCAAAAAGATTTTTTTAATAGCCTGCCTTTTCTGGAAAATATACTGAGCTTGTGTAAACAGAACCTATCTGGCTACAGAGCCAATGCGGTCAGTATATTTCAAAAACTAAGGGAACTGGGTTTACACTCTGATCTGCTCGATAAACATGGAGTAGAGATTTTGCGCATAATTATACAATTTCAGGAATTTAATTTACTCAAGTATCTGATCCTAGAGGAAGGATTGAAGAAATTTGTATTTGTTAATTGCCTACTCAATAATTCCAAAGAAAAACAGTGGAGCTGTGCAGCCTATTGTAGAAACCCAGGAGAATTTTCTACACCAGGAGGGGATTATGACCCTGAAATAGGAGAAGCCTTTCATAAACTATGGATCAATGAAATAGAGCCAGTCTTAATGAAACAATACCTAGATTTGCCTCCGCATAGCCTTGAAAACCCAAGAGTAGACCTCATCGCGCAAGGTAAAAGAGAAGCCACCCCAGAGAATATCAACCTCCAGAACCAATGGGGTGAAACACCGCTTATTTTTGCAGCCAAGTATGGTTATGATGTAGCCAAGCTACTCACGATTGCTGGGATAGATATCAAAATTAAAGATAAGTTTAAGAAGACAGCTCTGAGCTACGCTGAATTAAACAAGGATGAACGCAGTGAGAGGGTTATAAAAGACTATAGGGAACATCAAAATAAAATAAACCAGGTATTTACAGCAGTTAATAGATTGTATCAAAAAAAAGAAGCTAATCTAACCAACCAGCCCGTTAAGAAACTGTCTAAAAGGAAAATAAAAAAAGCTGAGCAGAGAAGATTGAAACAAGAAGCAGAAGAAGCGAAGAACGCTGCTAAAAAGAATGAAACAGCCCATACACCTATCGCTCAAAGCAGTACTCAGACGGCTACGCCGCCGCCTATTACGATCACGATACCAGAGCTACTAGAGCAGGAACAAAACAATAACTTGCCTTATCCAACCAAAGATAAAATGGCTCAAGGAAATAAAGCAAACCCTTCAGAGGCATCATTTGATAACTTTGTATATCAAAAACCCACAGAGGAGCCTTCGCATCTAAAAATAGCGCAAGATAAAATCACTCAAGAAAACAAAAGAAAAGAAACTAAGAAGAATAAATCTCTTTTGCGCCGAATTGGAACTAAAGTCAGTCAAACCGTAACCGAAACCAAAACGACGATAGGTGAAGGCCTCAATACTGTAAAAACGGTAGTGGATATAGTCAAAAATCCTGCTGCGGCTGGAAAAACCATCGCCCAGAATGCACTCCAACGCTTAGCAACTACGAAGGAGGTCTCGAAACGAGTGAAAGCCCAAGAAAAGCCCCTTATAGGCTATCCAGATTTGCTAGAGCTGCTAGATTTGATCCAGGATCAGGATCCTGAGCTTCATGTAGAAAGTAATATTAAAAATATTCTAGAGGCTATCGATACAGCCTTGAATACACGCTATAAAAACCCGAATATAAAGTTTAATTTGGACGATATTGAAACTGTTCTTAAGTTTTTCTATCCAGATATGACGGTTAGCCAGCATGGTAGCCATAGGACTTTTCACTTTAAAGGTATGACAGCCATCACTGTAGCGACGCATAAAGAGAATGAAATCTTTAAGAAAACCCTCCAAGATGTTCAAATCAGACTCAGAGAAGCTTTACTGAAAAAGCTAGGGATCAAAAGCTATGACATGTCAGGAGAGGACATTAACCCATCTCCTGCAGACTCTCCCCCAGCTGAAAGCAAAGACGAAAGCTCGGAGGAGGACAAATCAGAGGAATTTTCAAGCTAATAAGTGTATCTATGTGAGATTGATTATTCATTTACATAAAAAATAAGCTTCAATAGCATATATTTTTAATTTTATTACAAAAAATGAATTTATGTGGTTGTGTTTGAATAAGAAAGTATTTAAAGACTTTTTAACGGAACTAAATTTTTAGTTCTAAATTAAAATTCAAACACAGCTTATATGGTTCAATTGAATACTGGTAGCCCTCTAAGAAAAAGTTCTTCTGGAGAAGATTTTAATAATAATACACTTATAACTCCTGAGCGAGGATCGAGAGTAGAAACAACAGGAGTTACTGAAGAAACTCAATTTTCATCTAAGCCAGAAGAGCTTCAAAGATCTCCCTCTATAGTGAGTAGTGCTGAAAGCTCTGAGGACTCATCTATAGCAGGAGGAATGGCAGTTCAAATTAACTCTACTGAAGAAGAAGAAAACTCAAAGCCTATTAATGAAATAGAAAATACAATTACTATAATCCAAGGTCTGCGAAACAAAATTGAACAGAATTCACTAGACCTAGATATTGAAAAAGAGTGTTTAGAGCTCATTAACCTTCTACATCAGAAAACTGGGGAGGAACTTTCCATCATAGAAAAATTTTATAAACAAAAAAATGCTAATTTGATAAAACAGATTGAATTTATTTTGCCCTTTTTAAGTGAGCATATGCATTCATGGGAAGGAGATATCCTAGACCACGACTTAGTGATACCTTATCTGCAGGGTTTTTGGACTACCGATGATGATATGTTTGAAAAAGTAGAGCCTTATATTTTTTATTATGCTAAGGTTTCTTATAAGCTTCTTCATCCTATTGGTGTACTAGAAAAGCTGATAAAGTTGTTTCAGCTAGAAAAATTAGAAACAACAGATAACTTTAAAAAAATCAGTATTTTAGGAGCTCAAATTGTTTTGAGGTTAATAGATTTAATAAAAACTTTTGATAAATCTAGGAGAAAAGAAAAATCTCTAAACATCAAAGCAGCCCTAATTTATTGGTTTATGACTCCCTTTAGTATTAGCAAAGATATTCAATATCCTATTTTAAGTCTTTTCGTTATGTCTCCCTCGCTCAAGAACAATATAGCATTATTCATAAATGAAGAAAACTGGAGCTTTGAAAGAAATATCATTAATGACGATCAGTTCATATGTTTATTTATCAAGAAGATAAAAAGTACTTATAATGCCAGCTCAGGTACATGGACAAATATTTTCGCAGCATTGAAAATGTTGGGTTTTGATCCAAACATCAAAATCTTCCAACACTTCACTCTATTACATTTAGCAATACAGTTTTTTAAAGATGTCGATCTAGCTCGATATCTACTGATAGAGTGTAAGCTCGACTCTTTCCAAAAAACTACACTCAAGAAAGCTGATCTCAGCGAACCGGATGCAATTGATTGGAGCTTTGCAACTGCTTGTAAAGATATAGATAGTTTTATTGAAGAAGAAACTCCAGAGACGAAAAAAGCTTTTCAAAAACTCTGGGAGGAGTATGAAAAAGAGTATCTATTAAAAAGAGAAAGTGTTTCAACTGAGCAAACAAACAACATTCCTCGATCAAAAAGGAGACAAAAATGTATGTCCCACGACGAGAGGCTAAGTATAATAAAAGCAAAACAAAAACAGGATACAGTAAAGGAATTAAAAGATAGTGCCAAGGTTAAAAATGTAATACCAAATAAACCTAAAGCAGGAGTGAAACCTTCACAACCTTACACTTATTCTTATGCTATTTTTAATCCAGAAGTATCGTTTAATATTGAAGCGCGCCAAAATTCAAAACAACATGAACAAAAATTAAACAAGAAAGGAAAAACTCTCACTTCAATAAGTGTCCAAGAAGAACAACAACCTGTAATAGCTGCAGTAGATCTCCAGGCGCCTTTCGAAAATCAGAAAAAACACCCAATTTCAGCATTATCAGCGCTTTTAGAAGCGAATAACCCTAAATACAAACCTAGTGGAGGAACTCGCAAAACCTTTGAGATGCTAGATGAAAATAAAGAAAAGATACCAGTAAAAGATCTGCAAAACTCCATTTACCAGACAGCGCAAAGTGTTAAATCTTCCAGAACAAAGGGAAGCCATAATACTACAAAAACTAAGCAAGGAAATGAAGTAATTGTTTCTACTATCCCAGGAGCTCTTAAGGACAATCCCAAAAAAATCTATAAAAAAAATACTGCCGAAGATATTCGTACTAATCTAATAACTCAATTAGCTGCAGTGGGTATCAGCGAAAATGACCTCACTGTCTCATTAGAAAATTTGACCCCAAGGCATTTAAGAAAGTTAAAATCTCAAAATAATGAATATTTTAGTTTTAAAGGCTTTGAATCTCAAAAAAAAGAGTCAGAGCCAGACCTTAACCCATCTCCTGCAGACTCTCCCCCAGCTGAAAGCAAAGACGAAAGCTCGGAGGAGGAGGGTTTGTATGATAGTTAAGGAAGCATACTACGCTTCATCGGCAAGCAAAGCTGAGAAGGGGTCTTCCCCCTACGGCAGCCAAGGAAAAGTATTCTCTATCTTCTCTTTATTAAGAAACGCCTGGCTGCGCTGGTTGGCTTCGTCGGTAAGGTAGTAGAGCAAAGTCGCGTTGCCGGCGAGTTCTTGCAGGCCCGCTTGGCCGTCGCAGTCGGCATTGAGGGCAGCTTTGAGGCAGCGTATGGCTAGGGGGCTTTTATCGAGCACCTCGCGGGCCCACTTTATGCCTTCAGCTTCAAGTTCCTCTACCGGGACTACCGCATTGATGAGGCCCATATCCAAGGCTTCTTGTGCGTTATACTGGCGGCATAAAAACCAGATCTCTCTAGCCTTTTTTTGCCCTACAATTCTGGCTAAATACGATGAGCCAAAGCCCCCGTCAAAGCTGCCTACCTTGGGGCCCGTTTGGCCAAAAATGGCGTTGTCTGCAGCGATAGTCAGGTCGCACACTACGTGCAAGACATGTCCGCCTCCAATGGCATAGCCTGCCACCAAGGCGATGACGACCTTGGGCATAGAGCGTATGACCCGCTGCAAGTCCAGTACATTCAGCCGTGGCACTCCCCCCTCATCGACATAGCCGCCCTGCCCTCGCACCCCCTGGTCGCCTCCGGAGCAAAAGGCGTATTTGCCATCCGTATGGGGCCCCTTGCCGGTGAGAAGGATAACCCCTATCTTTGAGTCCTCACGGGCATCGTTAAAGGCATCTAAGAGCTCCAGTATCGTCTTAGGCCTAAAGGCATTGCGCTTGTGGGGACGATTGATGGTGATTTTGGCAATGCCGTCTAGCTTTTCATAAAGGATATCTTCATAGGACTTAGCGCTTCTCCACAAGGGAGCGGAGCTGGGTGGAAACGGTACGGAAGAGGCTGGAGTGGTAGGCTGCGTCATATTTACGATGGGTTTTAATGTCTATCAGATGAATGCCAGGCTGGAAACACAAGGTAGATCGTAGATCTTCCCAAGATGCAATGGCTTTATAGGAAATACCATGAGCTTTGGCTAAAGCAGCTATATCGACTGCTTGTGGAGTGGTAATATATGTTTCGAAGGTCTGCTCTAGTTCAGGGTATTGGGCTATGGGCAGCTGCTCAAATATCCCTCCGCCGTTATTATTAACGATGACTATCGTGAGGCTTCCTTTAAATATTGGGCTTAGCAAAAGCGCATTGCTATCATGTAAAAAGGCAAGATCCCCTATCAGCAAAATGGTAGGCAATTCGCTCCTATGGGCTATCCCTAGAGCGGTAGAACTAATGCCATCTGAGCCATTGACACCTCCATTAAAAAACACCCTATACTCCCTATCTGAAGAAAAGAAAAATTGTTCCGCATTCCTCACCGTCCGGCTATTAGCAAGAACAATCTGGGCCTTAGGCGGTACTATACGCGCTAGCTCATAGGCTACCTTGCCATCAAAGAGGGCGGTTTCGGCGTCTAGCTTTGTTTTTAAGGCACTCTGGGCTAACGCGTCTGCACGTTTCCAAAGGTTCATAAAGGCAGGATCTGTTTTAGATTGAGGGTGGGGGGAAGATTGACAATAGCAGTCTAGAGTTTTGACAAAACTGTCTAAAGAGAGCCGAAGGTGCTGGGCCTGCCTATGGTGGGGATCTAGACTATCTTCGTAAGGGTGCAAGATATAGGTAGGGGCATCCAAATGTGCTAGATACGCATTCAGTCTTTGACTATTGGGCAAGGGCCCTACTTGCAAGACAACACTGGGCTTTAAGGCAGTTGCTAAATGAGGGTCTGCCAAGAGAAAGTCATAGGTCGTAATCGTATTTTCTAGCGGGGTTTCTAAGTACCGCGCAGGGGAGGTAACGTCCGCTAGGATCGGCCAGGGAAGCAACGCTGAGAGCGTTCTCAAGCTTTGAGAAAAAACATTCAAACCCTCCCCCTCATCCTGCCAGCTGCCTAAGAGGATCAGTCCCTTTTTAGCCGCTAATAGTGCCTCAAAAATAGGAGATAAAGCAAGCTCATCCAAACTAGGCTGGCTGATAAGCGGAGGTACCGCAGGTAGGAAGGCACGAGAGGCCTGAAGTTCTTTCCAAAAGGCCTGAAAACAAGGGTCTAGTTTAGGATCCAAAGGTTCACCAAAGGGGATGTTGAGATGTACAGGCCCAGGGTCTGGCACTAAGGCCTTTGCATAGGCCTGCAAAAAGGTCTGCCGAAGATAAGCAAAGCTTTCTACTTTAGCTTCTGGTAAAGTTAAATCTGCAGAAAAACGCGTAAAACGGCCAAACACATCCAGCTGATTCATCGTCTGCCGCGTAGAGCAATAGCGCGAACAAGAAGGCCTATCAGCAGTCAGGACTAGAAGCGGTACATGGGCCTTATAGGCTTCTATCACCGCGGGGTAAAAATTGGCCACTGCCGTACCCGAAGTGCATACCAAAACTACAGGAATACCGGATCGCTTTGCTAAGCCCAAGGCAAAAAAAGCGGCCGAACGCTCGTCCAAGGCTGAAAGGGCTTCTATGTTTGGGTGCTTTGCAAAGGCCAAGAGTAAAGGCGTATTACGAGACCCGGGGCAGAGCACCGCCTGCACAACCCCTAGACTGACACAGTTTTCTACTAGCGTAAACGCCCACGCGTAGTTGAGATTGGTAGGGGCTAAAGAGGATAGAACCAGTAAGGCCTCTCTCTCTTGCTTGCATGCAAGCAAGGCCTCTTTTCCTGTCACATATGGGGGAGATCCCAAAAGATGCATTCATCTACCCTAGGGCTAGGAATCAGTTTTGTAAAGTAAAAGAAAAGCCAAAGACTATGCTTCGGTTTTCTAATCTTCCTCTTCACTCCAAAAAAGCTCTTCTTCGCCTTCAGATTCTGAAGCTTGTGGCTCATAGCTGGTTCGAACCTCTGTCTTCTTGTTAATGATCTTACATCCTGGTCTAAGGGCTTGAAAAACTTCAAGCTGCACCTCATCCAATAACTCACAGTCTGATATATTCAGTTCCTGAAGCAATACTAAGGGCTCTAAAACTGCTAAGTCTTTGATCACTGTGCCTCCTAAATCAAGCTTTCGGAGTTGCTTGAGATGTCTCAATTCGTTAAAGGCCTCAGGCTCCATATCAGGAAAACTCCAACTGAAATCTAAGGCCTCTAGGTGAGGACAATCCCTTAAAAAGCTTAAATCAGAAAGCCCAGAGCCTGCATTCAAGACAACACTCAATGTTTTCAACAGAGGTAAGCCTCCCAAGACATCCCACGCTCCTACTCTTAGGCTTGGGTAATTTCCAAAGCTAAGTTCCTGTATGTGAGTCAGGGGCAGCAAAAAGTCTAAATCTGTAATCTGCTCATTAGAAGCCAAGCTTAGTTTTTTAAGTTTATCTAAACGAGCTAACACTCCAAAACTCTCTGGATTCATTGCCTCACATCCATCTAATTGCAACACTTCTAATTGTATAAGGGGCTCTAAAAAATCTAAGTCTGTAATCTGCTCATTATCTCTTAGGTCCAATACCTTTAAATGGGTTAAAAGCCCCAAAGACTCTAAGATAGCCTCATTCTCTAACATGATGGCAGACAAATCAATTTTTTCTAAAGATTTTAGAGGGCTTAGAAAGCTAAGATCCCTTATCGTCCGGCCTGATAGATTGATCTCTTTAAGCTTATTGAGGGTTGATAAGTTGAGAGGGTGGTTTAAGCTCAACCTAGCATCCTCTTCATCCGATAAATAGGATAGATTGATCGTTTCTAGTCCAGTTAAGTCCTTTAAAAAGCTAAGATCAGTTATAGGGAGATTATGCAAGTTGAGTTCCTTAAGATTGTGCAGCGAACTGATAAATCTCACGAGTTGAGTAGTAAATAGGGTTAAATCTGCGTTTTGCAGAGAGCAGCCTGAAAGGTCAAAGGATTCGATACGGCTTCTTGAGGGCACTGAAAGCTGTTCTAAATTTTTAGCATCTGTACAGGTAAAAGACTTTAACTGAAAAGCATCTTGCACGTCTACTCTGCGAAGCTCTTTACAATCGAGTAATTCTAGATTCTTACATGTGTATAACTCATCGTCTAGCTCAAATGCTTTTAAGGCATCTGCCTCTTCTATTTTAAGAGCTTCTAATTTTGGAAAGCATTTGGTAGAAAACACTAATTCTTTTTCCTTAAGCCCTTTTAATGCTAGGCTTTTAAAGCCGTAGATGCGACCCTTTAACAGTTTTTTTAGATCTGAGTAAGTAAACTGCTTCAATCCCCGACAAGAAAAATCCACATGCAGTAAAGGAGAGTTTTTAAACAGGTGTTTGAAATCTAATTTTTGCGCACAATTCAAGACTTTATAGATGCTTGTATTAAAATAAATATCCTGAGAAAAACTCACTAGAGCAATCTCTAGTAGGTCGATCCAGGGCTTAGCTTCATGGCAAATCGTCTTAGCGCTGGAAATTGCCGCCATCCCCAGCAAGATATGTTTTTCTACAGCTTCGAAAAGGTTCTCTAAATCTTTCTGGCCTAGGCTTGAAAATATTGCATGCTTCATCTCATTGGGAAGCTTCATGAGCCCTGTTAAATCGTATTCAAATGCCTTGGGTTTCGTATTGGCCTGATTTTTTCTCAAACTATTATGCTTAGCGCCCACATCAAGGCTCTTAGCTTGATCCATGCAGGCAGGCCTCTGTTGAGCTGGGTTTGCTGCTAAACTATTGGAACGATCCAAGGAACCTAAAGCACCTTGAGAAAGCAGCGGAGTATTGTTTGCAAGGGTATTTTTTTTGACATTAGAGGTTTCCATAATATACATGATAATATATTATTTTTGATTTAAAACATCAACAAAATAAATAAACACTGGTCGATCTAGGCAGTGAGAGACAGTATTAAAAATTCACCTCCCCCCACACTTCAAAAAATCCTAAAATATTCAGCTTTCAGCAGCTTAAGCTTGCCTTTTAGTAGTTTTAGTTATTTTATAGCAAGCGACAATTATGAGCAAAACTTCTTCTTATTTAAAATGGTGCATTGCTTCCCCGAGGGAAGACTCTACCTGGTGGGTCAAAGAAACGAGCGATCCTGCACACTGGGATGTTGATAGCCTGAGTGTGTTAGACCCTAAGCAAATCCAACATATCCTCGACTTAATGGATCCCTTAAGGGAATACAATCTGCAGCCAGAGCTTTTTGAACTTGCCTTCTATCCGCTCACTATTCAAAAGGAGTTGCCAGATGGGTCTATTCGTCTAGAAGCAAGTCAGGAAAACATCACCGAGTCTGAGGAGCCACTCTTTGCTCTGCCAGACCTCTTGGATGAAGATAAGAGCCCCTATGCAGACTTTCTGAACCACATCACCAAACTGCGCATCAAGCTCCTCAATGAGCTGATTGACTTTGAGCAACCCCTCACCCTGGATGAAGTAGAAGAAGCCCTGCGCGAGCGCCAAAATAACGACTTTATGGAAGGTAATAACACGCATATTTTCCATGAAATCTGTGATATTCTAGAGTATATCCCCTATGGGTATGAGCTGGATAACGAAGAGTTAGAAAAGAAAAACAAGGTAGTGGCTGAGCTGCCTGCCGAAGAAGAATTACCCGAGCTGGATGAAGAAGAGCTAGAACTAGACGAAACCATGAAATGGGATGAAGATGAAGAGGAAGGCAAAGAGGATGGATCTCAAGCTCCTGAAGGCGAAGAAGCCACAATAGAGGATTTTCAGCCAGCCAGCAAGAAGGCTAAAAAACAAAAATAACAGGTTCTGGCAAGACTCCTAGCTTCAAAAACCAAGCCGTGTCCAGCGTCTTTCCTAGCAATGCATTGCCACTTGCTAAATGTGGATCAGCACTTGGTTTTTATGATGGCTTATGAGATAGTTTTAAAATATGTTGAGATTAGAAGTTTATTGTCTCAGGGTGAAAGCTTTTAAAACTGAATAGGACCCCAGAATTATATTTTTGTACCATGCCCCCTCCACTATCCCTTTCTACCTCTTGGCTGGCTCATAGATATGAAGATGGCTATGCTCTTTTAGCAGCAGTGGCAGATCTCGGATTTAGCCACGTAGAGCTGAGTCATAATATCCCCTACTCGCTCGTACCGGGGATCTTAAAAGCAGTGAAAGAAGGGTTCATCCAGGTGGGCTCGGTGCATAATTTCTGCCCTCTACCCGAAGGCTACGCTAAGGCCAGCCCTAACCTTTACAAACCGAGTACTTGGAAGCCTACAGAACGCAAGGCCTGGCTAAAACACTCTTTGGTGTCTCTGAATTTTGCAGAAAAAGTGGGGGCCTCTTTCCTTGTCTGTCATCTGGGGAGTGTAGCGTTTTTTTTCTCCAATCCCGTAAAGCATTTAAAACAAGTAGCCAGACAAAGCCCTGCCCTCCCCTTGTCTGAAAACTCCTCTTATCAAGAAGCTTTTAAACAAACCTTAGGAGCTATTTATAAAAAAGAAACAAAAGCCTTAGAACGAGTCAGAACCTGCCTGGAGCCCCTACTAGAGCAGGCAGAAAAAAAGCGCATCTCGCTTGGCATAGAGAACCGAGAGGACCTGCTAGAGCTACCGACTGAAAGATCTCTCCTGCCTTTTCTTCAAAGCTTTTCAAGTGATTATATCGGTTACTGGCACGATGCTGGTCATGCGCAGATCAAGGCCCAGTGGGGCCTATTGGAGCCTAAGAAGCATCTAGAAAAACTGGCACCCCACACCTTAGGCTTTCACCTGCATGATACCACCGCCAACGGTCTTGACCACCAGGCCCTAGGCAGCGGCGTAGTAGACTTTAAGCTCCTGAGCACCTACATCAAACCCCATCATAGGGTTGTTTTGGAATTCTCCCCGAAACTGACTCAGGCGGAGGTATTGGCCTCGCGCGAGCGGCTACAGGGCTTGTTGGGCTGAGGCTAAAGGAAGGGGAAATATGCCTTTACAGGTTGAATCATCTTACGCTGAGCGTCTTTGAGTGTTGGTCGTTCTAATACAATTCTATACGCTGAAAGCCCTCTGGAAGGAACTTGAGATCAACAGGTGAACTCCCAATCTGAACACGTTTAAGATTGGGTAGCTTTTCTACTACATCGATGTTTGTAAGCTTTTTGCATTGATCCACATTCAAGCTTTCAAGGTTCCTTAAAGATTCCAATGCACGAATGTCACTGATGTGCTTACAATGGTGCAAAGACAAGTTGTTTAGTTGCTTCAGATTTCCTAAGGCACGAATGTCCGTACCCTGCCAGCCTTCCAACCTCAGGTATTGAAGATTCCGTAAATTGCCTAAGGCTTGGATATCTCCAACCTGGCTGCAACCCATAATCTCCAACCATTGGAGATTTTTCAAATTTCCTAGTTCTTGAATCTCCTGGATCGAGGAGCTCTGAATTTTTAGGCTCTCAAGATTATATAAATGGTTTAACGCGCTAATATCGCGAAGCTGGTTAAAGCTGTACAAGTCTAGGGATTGGAGTTTCTTTAAATGTCCTAGTGCTTGAATGTTATGGGTCTGGGCACCATGCAATTTTAGATATTGGAGATTCTTTAGGTTTCCTAATGCCTGAATATCCTGAATCTGAGTAGAGATCTGTGAATAAATGCTCAAGTGTTGGAGATTTGGTAAGTACTGTAAGGCACTGATATCGGTAAGCTGATCGCAATTATTTAAATTCAAATGTTGAAGATTGTGTAGAGGCTGTAAACTACTGAGATCGGTGAGAAGGTTGTAATTAGTTAAACTCAATTATTCAAATTCAGGGACTGGAGCTTTGGTAAATACTGCAAGGCACTGATATCGGTGAGCTCGCTACAGCCACTTAAATTTAAGTATTGAAGATCTTTAAAATGCTTCACTACACTGAGATCCTTCAGGGCGTCGCTTAAACTGAGGTGTTGGAGGTTCAGATCTTGCAATATACTGCAATCACTCAGCTGATAGGATTGGTCCAAATTTAGATAGTGGAGACTTGGTAAATATTGCAAGGCACTAAAGTCTTGAATCTTATTGCAGCCATACAAACTCAAGTGCTGGAGGTTCTGCAAATGCTTCAAAACACTGATATCGCTGAGCTCGTTGCAACTCAATTCTAGATGCTGGAGGTTCTCTAAGTATTGTAAGACACTAATGTCTTCAATGTAATAGCACTGATAAAGATTAAAGTACTGTATTTTCTGCAAGTTTTGTAGTGAACTGATGTCTTTGACACCATAACAGCCCTTTAAATTGAGATGCTGAATATCCTGTGCAAACTCTAACGCGCTGATGTCTATCAGCTGCCGACAACCCTTCAAATCCAGGTGTTGGAGGTGGTTGAATCGATCCAAACCGGCTAAATGCATCAGGGATGAACACTGGAATTCAGCCCTGATGGCTCCATGGCCCCCTCCTCTTTTATAAAGCAGTGAATAGCTCTTTCTAATTCTTCAAACGTAGGGATTTTTCCAAATTGCTAAGGGCCTCTTCTCGCTCTGGCCCTAGGCTTGATACTATTAACTCTTGGACCTTTCTGCTAGTGCATGCGTCTGGTATCTGACTGGCTAAGCTTTTTATCTCAGAGGCTATAGGACTTTGGCTATTATTATTCTGAAAAGAGGCTTGGTTCAGTCTTTGTACAACGTTTGTCGGTATAGGTACTATAGGATTCATGGTATTTGGTTGAATTTTTGTGTTTTAATTTTGATTAGTGTAAGTACGTACACATATATTAAGAATTATATTGAGATACAAGTATTTTTTGTTATTTTTCTAAAAATATAATTCACTTTTAATAGACTTTTTAACCTCTACCCTGTCTGGCTCTTATACCCCTCATAGGGTCACTATAGCCTTAGGTTTAGCTCTTGATGGTAGGCAGCTCTGTTTCAGGACTACGATACGTAGTGATCTGTGATGATGCAGCTACCCTAGTCTGGATAAGTTATCTTTCCCTTAAAAGGGAGTCTTTTGGCCCGAAGGAAGGTCCTGAATGGTCTTATTGTATACTAGAGCAAGGACTTCATCTCCATACTTCCCTGCTTCATAGCTTATTCTTTTAGCTATACAGAGTAGATACAAACATTTCCATCAAGTAGGCCGACGGGGACTCGAACCCCGAACCAATGGCTTAAAAGGCCACTGCTCTACCATTGAGCTATCGACCCAAATAATATATAAGACTGACTTGGGGTTCCGCATGAACCCTAGACGTATTAAAAACAGTGCTAAGGTATATAAAACTGAAAACGCATTGCAAGAATAAAATAGCGCTATCTTTATTTTATTGGACTCAATAGTCGCTCTAGTTTGGGAGACGGTTCGAAAAGGATTGCGCAAGCAGCCTATTCACAAACACTATCTTGGCACAGAGTTTGCTAAGAATAAGGGATGCATAGTATCCTTGCAAGCGGTTTAATCAGCCTTGGAAAAGCATTCGTGGGCAAGGCCTGTGAATCTTTTAAAGCGCAGGGCCCCCATGACACCTTTCAGTCTAGACTCAACGCTTCTCAAGAACCCACGCTCAACACCACCGGTGCATTAGAGATTCATAAAAGCTCTTTAGAGCGGCAAATCCTACAGCATCCCACTCTCCAACATTTGGGGCTGAACGCCACCAGCCGAGATCCCCTATGCATAAGCCCATCCTCAGACGGTACCTATACCCTCACCCAAGGAGACAAACAGCTCAATCTAGACGCCAAAGCCCATCCCCTAGGGACCCTATTACACCACTATTATAAAACCCGAGAAGCCCTAGATCCCTCTAGCAACAGAGGAGAGCATGAGGGTCTTAGCCCTAAAACATTTTCTTTTCATCCTAGCTCCTTGTCCTAAGAACAGGATCCACCTTTTACCAGGCTGGAGGGCCTGGTAAGATAAGAGGTAATCAACCTATTGCTACTATTCCGAGCATAGGTTTTAAGAAAAAGGTCTATTTCTCAATAGGCCTTTTTTTATAGATCAATATTCCTTCCAAACTGTCTACCTAAGCATAGTCATTCATAGGGCATTACCATCCGCTTTCTGAGCTGCCTTTAAAGCTGACACAGCCTTATTTATAAAACCGTAGAAGGTGCACTTTCAGCAGGCAAAATGGGTCCAGAGCTGGGCTCTAGTCTTTGAGGCTCTGTGGAAGGGGGTGTTTTAGGCTCTTCTTCGTCTTGTTTAGACTTTTGGGAAGAGACCACCGGTGATTGTAAAGCCCCTGTATCTAAAATCTCATGAACGTGTTTACCCTCAAGCGTTTCGTACTCTAGTAATGCTTGTGCCAAAGTATCTAGGGCTTTACGGTGTTGAGTCAGGATACTTTCAGCCCGCTTATAGCCTTCGCCCACAATAGCCTGGATGTTTTGATCTATCTTCTGCGCAGTTTGTTCGCTATAATTTTGACTGCGGGTGATCTCCTTGGCCAAGAAGATATGCTCTTGGTTTTCACCAAAGGCAATAGTACCCAGGTCTGTCATACCCCAGTCGCAGACCATATGGCGGGCGATCTTGGTAGCATTTTTAATGTCTGAGCTAGCACCGCTTGTGATCTCTCCCAAAGCTAAAGCTTCGGCAACCCGTCCGCCCATAGCGCAACAAATTTGGTTGAGAGAAAAACTACGGCTGTAATTGAGAATGTCTTTTTTGGGGATAAACATGGTGCTCCCTAGGCTCTGCCCACGGGGAATAATAGTCACCTTGTGGACGGGTAGCCTACCATCGTCTATCACAGCCTGGACAATCGCATGGCCTGCCTCGTGATAAGCGGTAATTTTCTTATCCTCATCATCCATGAGCTTACGGCGCTCACGCCCGTAGGCGATTTTATCACGCGCTTCATCAATATCTTCTTTGCTGACCTCTTTTTTACCATGGCGTGCTGCAAAGAGAGCACTTTCATTGAGAAGATTTGCCAAGTCTGCCCCAGAAAATCCGGAGGTATTACGAGCTACAACGCTCAGGTCTAGACCTTTTTTGAGTTTAATCTTTTTTGCATGTAGGCAAAGGATTTCCTCTCTTCCCGCAAGGTCTGGAAGATCAATGATGACTTGCCTGTCAAAGCGTCCTGGTCTTAAAAGAGCGCTATCCAGGACATCAGGCCTATTGGTAGCAGCAACAATGATCACTCCTTCGTGGCCATCAAAGCCATCCATTTCGACCAGTAAAGCGTTTAAGGTTTGCTCTCTTTCATCATTACCACCCCCTAGCCCAGCGCCTCTTTGGCGGCCGACAGCATCAATTTCATCAATAAATATCAGGCAGGGGGCATTTTTTCGGCCTTGTTCAAACATATCTCTCACTCTAGCTGCCCCTACGCCTACAAACATCTCCACAAAGTCTGAGCCACTGATAGTAAAAAAGGGCACATCTGCCTCGCCTGCTACGGCCTTTGCTAGGAGCGTCTTTCCAGTTCCCGGAGGGCCTACCATCAGAATACCTTTAGGAATGCGACCACCGACGTCCTGAAACTTCTTGGGGTCTTTCAGAAAATCTACGATTTCACTCACCTCTTCTTTGGACTCTCTGCAGCCTGCTACATCCGAGAAAAGCACACGGTCTCGATTTTGAGTCAAGAGCTTTGCCTTGCTCTTCCCAAAGCTAAAGGCTCCTTTACCTGCTGAGCGAATCTGCCTGAGGAAAAAGAAATAGAGCAAACTAATAATAATAACAAACGGCAGGACGCTAAAGACTAGATCGGTCACGAAAGTCGTAGCCGGTTTTTCTTGCCACTGGATATTTTGTTTTAAAAAGGTGTTATAGCGGTCATTAGTCAGTCTACCTTGGGCGCTAAAAGGAAGAGTGGGTGCTAAACCTTGGGCCCCTGGCTTATAGTCTGGGTTTTTCATCTCTCCAGATACTACGTACCACTCCTGGCCACGGGTAGGGTCTGCCTTGATGACGCCGCTCACAATAGTACCTGCTTCAGCTGCGACTAAGACGTCATTCATCGTCCAGGTTTTGCGTACAGTCATACCTTGCTGATCAGGCGAAATCACCCACAGAACTGCTAAAGATAAAAGAATGCTCAGCCAGATGAGAAACACCCTGGGCTGAAAGCGCTGAGTTGGAAAGGATTTTTTACGTTTTTGCATGTCAAAAGGCCTAAAGTATTAGATGTTTTTCGTATAAGTCAACTTCAGAGCGAGCTGAGTAGCGGGTAAAATTTTATGAGAGTCCGCAACCGGCAAGCCTGGCGCCCAAATAGGTCGAAAAGCCTCATCCAGCACAACTGGGAGCTGAGAGCGCAGTCCTTTAGGCACTTTTTTATCGACAAACAGGTCCTGTAGTTTCTTCGATCCTGGGGCATTCAGCGGGCGGTAACGGTCTCCTTGCTTCCAAAAGCGATAGTAAAGGGGCCTATCTGCTGCTACAAAAGCCTCATAAAGACTGGCCTCTCGGGCCTCAATAGAGGCTAGGCGCTCTTCATAGCTACCCGGAAAGCCCTCTATTTTGAGAGCATCAGCATTCGGAAAATGAAGAATCATTCCCCTTTGTAACAGAATGGGGTTTAAAACTGGAAGCGGTGGCTCTTCTTTTTTTTGTATAGACACAAGTAAGGACGGCTGCTGCTGTTTTCCTGGCTCTTCTTTTTGTAAAATCAAAGTTTTATCTCCAATAGCAAAGGGCCGAAGAGTATGATCATAAAACTCATTTAAAAGCCTCTCAAAGCCTTGAGAAGAGAGACAGTTCTGGATTCCGTGAAACCTTAAAAATACATGCAAGGCCCGCCGCCATAAGGCCCTGGGTAAGCCTGTTAGACAAGCTCTCGAAAGGCCTTTTGCTAAGTCTTGGTTTTTCAAAATTTGAGCCAACCAAAGGTCCAACGCCTCATCTTCTTCTTCTAATAAAGTGCGGGAGAGCGCAAAACCTTTTAGTGCCTCTCGTTCTTTAAAAACATCCTGTAAAGCAGGTAAAACTTGCTTACGAATACGGTTACGTAGGTAGAACCCTTCAACATTGCTAGCGTCCTCCCGCCAGGGGACCCCGCAGGCTCGCAGGGTTCTCACGATAAACGCCTTGCTAAGGCCCAGAAAGGGACGCAAATGCACGTAGGGGCCTACCTTCTGAACAGGCCGGGGTGCAGCAAGGCCTCGTGCTCCGCTTCCCCGTCCTAGGCGCATGAGGAGGGTCTCAGCCACATCGTCTTCTTGGTGGCCTAAAAAGAGAGAATCGATCCCTTCGGCTTTCATGGTAGTGTGGAAGAAAGCAAAGCGGTCCTCCCTCAAGGCTGCTTCTGAAATAGGGGCCTTAGCACTTCGCGTAGCAGACCTGTACGCACAGCCCAAAGCTTCAGCCACGTCTTTCACAAAGGACTCATCCGCATCTGCCTGCTTGCCCCGAAGCTGATGATTGTAGTGCAAGACCGTTAAAGCCTTATCTTTAAACACAGCAGACCCTCTCGCCCAAAGTAAGAGAGCCAGCGAATCCACCCCGCCAGAGCAAGCAATCGCGTAGCAAGGAGCACTTGAGGCTTGTATATAGGCTAATACCCTCTTCTCAATAGCGCTTTCAGGGATGGCCTGGGCCAGAGCATGGGAAAAATTCTGCCAGAGCGCCTGCTGTCCCATAGGCTAAAAGCTCAGGTAGTCTTTTTTAAAGTAAGGCTTGAGAGCAGCAGGAATGCTTACACTACCGTCTGATCTTAGCTTATTTTCAAGCAGTGCCGCCAGTACACGAGGGATAGCCAAGGCAGAAGCGTTTAGCGTGTGCACGTAAGCAAGCTTGTGTGTGGTCGATGAGCGGTAGCGGATCTTCGCTCTCTGGGCCTGAAAGGTGCTAAAGTTGCTACAGCTAGACACCTCGAGCCAACGCTTTTGGCCACCTGCCCATACTTCTAGGTCATACTGCTTGGAGTGGGGAAAGCCCATGTCTCCGGCGCAAATAGCGAGGACTCTGTAGGGAAGCTCTAGCTTTTGTAAAAGTTTTTCAGCATCTTGTCGTAGGAGCTCTAACTCCTGATAGCCCTCTTCGGGAAGCGTCCACTTCACGAGCTCTACCTTATCAAACTGGTGCAGGCGGTTGAGCCCCCGCACGTCCTTCCCCCAACTTCCGGCTTCTCGCCTAAAGCAAGGCGAATAGGCCACACGTTTCAAGGGCAGCTGGGTTTCTTCGATAATTTCATCTCTAAAGAAATTGGTTACCGGCACTTCTGCTGTGGGAATGAGGTAGAGCCCCTCAGCTGCGTCGGTATACATCATTCCTTCCTTGTCCGGCAACTGGCCCGTAGCTCTAGCGCTGGCTTCATTCACCACAAAGGGAGGGATGAGCAGCTCGTAGCCAGCAGCTTCTGCCTCATCCAGGAAAAATTGCAAAAGGGCCCGAACCAGTCTCGCGCAGTCTCCCGCATAAAAAGGAAAACCAGCACCTGCTACTTTGGATCCTCTAGCAAAGTCTATCCCCCGCTCAAAGTGCGGAATATCATAATGCGGCACAGCCTGTGGAGAAACGCCCTCTATGTCTCCCCAAGTGGCCACTACAGGACTATCTTCTGCCCGCCGTCCTAAGGGAACAGATGCGTGCGGAATGTTGGGCAAGGTCAGGTAGACGTCCTCCCAGGCCTGCTCTATCGCATGGGCCTCTTTTTCCAGAGCCTTGACTGCTTCTGAGAGCGCCCTCAGAGCCTTAATCTCTTCTGCAAAGGCAGGAGACTGTTTATCTAGGCTGGCTATTGCGTCGCTTGCTTTTTTCTGCAGGCAGCGCTGGTCTTCCGCCTTTTTCAGGGCTTCCCGGCGCTTGTGGTCGAGCTCTAGAAACAAGTCAAAATCCACAGCAAACTTCTTTTTCGCAAGGCCTTCGCGAACGGCGTTAGGATGGTCTCTTATCAGGTGTAAGTCTAGCATAAGGTAAGGAAGCGATGCTAGAGAAAGACCCGCAGCAGATGCAAGCCCAGAGTAGACAGCTTGCAAAAAATGAACCGTTCACTCTCTGGGGGGGATCAAACCTAGATGCTATAAGCCTCCTCCATTTTGTACAGTGTTGCCAGCTTTCTATTGATGTAAACGAATACTTAGCCCCGGTATTTGCTTCTTCAGTTGCTCTCTGGCATTGCTAGTAAGCTGAGTACAATCAATCAAGCATAATTCCTTCAGCTGAGTGAGGCCTGCCAGGTGCTTCAAGCCCACATCGGTAAGCTGGGTGCACCCCTGTAAACTTAACGACGTCAGCTGTGTCAGCCCAGCAAGGTACTGCAAGCCCGCATTAGTAAGCTGCGTACATTCATACAAGTCTAACGACGTCAGCTGTGCCAGCATAGCAAGATGCTGTAAACCCGCATCCGTAAGCTGTGTACAACCCCCTAAGTTTAACGACGTCAGCTGCGTCAGCCCTGCAATGTCCTTCAAGCCCGCATTAGTAAGCCATCTACAACAACTCAAGTCTAACGACGTGAGCTGAGTGAATCCTTGAAGGTGCCGCAGCCTCGAATCCGTAAGATTCTTACAATCGCCCAAGTCTAAGGATTTGAGCTGAGTGAGATTTGTAAGGTACTCCAACCCCGCACCCGTAAGCTGCTTACAACCATTCAAGTTTAAATCCATGAGCTGAGTGAGGTCTCTAAGGTGACACAGTTCATCATCGCTAAGCTTACACCAATCGCGCAAGTTTAAGGACTTGAGCTGAATGAGGCCTGCAAGCGGCTGCAGACTCAGCCCCTTATTCTTAACCCTGCCACAACCAGACAAATTTAACGAGGTGAGCCACTGCAAATTTTTCAGAGGGGCTAGGCTTGCATTTGTTATGTTTCCACAGCCCTCTAAGTTTAAAAGCTTTATGAAAGGAGTTTTATTCAAAAGAGCGATTAATTCTTCATCCTCAATATCTGTCTGGCTACTGAAGTCTAAAGACAAGACTTGTTTTTCTAGGGTTGCGACTTGCTCCTTTAAATCTCTAATTTTAGTTTTTTTCTTTACAAGTTTTTGCTCTAGGGACTGCAAATTTTGTTGTAGATGAGCACATAGGCCCAAAGCATTTCCTAAAGGCGGCACCGGCCTTGCCTCAGGCTGAGCCCCCTCCTGCCCACTAGCATAAGCCGTATTCGGTGCAAACGACGCGTTATAGGTACTATTCGGCTGAAGGTTGTTGCGTTCCATACAATAAAGTTGAATTCAGGTTGTTTAAGATAAGTGCTGTGTACTAAAACCAAATAATTGTATCGCTTGTATGGGGTACAGCTAAGATTGCTACAAAATTAATGAGTTAAAATACGCGATGCGACTACTAATGTACTAAATTTTAAAAGTCAATCCGTTTTTGGTGAAAAAATTTTTCAGTGCCAAAAAACTGAGTTCCGGGTGTAGTTATTTTTCCTAAGCCAAAAGCAAAATACGTGCTTTTTAGACTTCTCTAATGGTGCTCAGGAGGGGACTCGAACCCCTACGCAGTGAAGCACACGCCCCTCAAGCGTGCGTGTCTACCAATTCCACCACCTGAGCACAAAGAAATACAAAAGGGAACCTTGTTATCGTATCGTACTAGCCTGTTTTTGCTGGCTAGCTCGCTATTTAAAACTGATAAGTTAATATTTAAATATGAGCCAAGCACTTAAGACCATTTTTTTAATTTTACAAGTCTAAAAGTAAAAAAATGAAAATCCCCTAGCCGCCTATTGAAAGCTTTGAAAGCCATAGACCCCTTCCTTAAGCAAGCAGTCTACTATTATTTCACCCGATCTATAAGCCCTTGGAGATTCCCTCCTAAAATCGCTGTTAAGGCCTCCTGGGGCAGCTGCAGCTGGTAGATGGCATCCAGAAAAGTAGTCAAATCTGGCTCTTTTTGCTTTGAGGGGTAGAGACGCAAGGGAAAGTCTGACCCGTAGAGGATTTTCTTGGGCCCAAGGAGGTCTAGGGCTAGCTGAAAGATACGCATATCATACAAGAGCGGGCTGGCAGCCGTATCATAGTAAATATGTTTCGCTGTCTTGGCAAAGCTAGGGTTCAGCTCATAAAACGGCATCAGCCCTCCCCAGTGGGCAAAGATCAGCCTTGCCTCAGGGTAAGTTTTAGCCAGCCAGGCATAGGGCTCAAAGCTATGGATAAGCTTTCCCGGGTAGCTATGGCCCAGAGGCTCTGTGACATGCAGAAGAATCGGCATGCAGTGCTGGATGGCGAGCTCTACCACCGCCAGCCACCGAGAGTCTTGCATACTATAGCCCTGGAGTGTAGGAAAACACTCCCCTACTCCTTTAAAGCCCCAGTCTATCGCTCGTTTTAGGCCCTCTACCCCACTGTTTTCATCTAGGGCTTGTACACTAGCAAAGGCAATAAATTTCCCAGGATAGCGCCTTAGCAAGCTTGCATAAAAGGCATTGTGCTTCTCACACGTCTCACCCCTTTCCCAGTACCAGCCAGCGAGGACGGCTTGGTCTACTTTAGCCGCATCCATAGCAGCCAAGAGCCTCTCGGTGCTGACGAATCCTTGCACACTCTTAGGCCCAACCAGCGTTGCCCAGTAGCCTTCGCCAGCTCCCTGTGCCCATAAGAGGGGATTTTGAATAACCTCTTCTGGATAATGATGAATATGAGAATCAATAATCTTCATATATGAGAAAGACATGATAGTAAAATGAATAACAGTCCAGGATACCCCCCTAGTTGTTATTCAAAAAAACCTCTAAAAGCTAGATAGATTCAGCCTTAGAAGAATAAAAGACTAGTTTTAAGAGTTTTATTATTGCCTAATGCTAAAAGAGACAACACATTAGTTTTCAAAAACTATATCCATCCTTAAACACCCATCCTATTATGGCGGAAGCACTCAGCGGTAACCTTTTAGTAGCACAGTCTGGCGGCCCAACAGCCGTGATAAACGCTAGCCTAGCTGGCATTATCAGCGAAGCCCTAAATCATGAAGACTGCATTGAAGAGATCTACGGCGGCCTAAACGGCATCTTAGGCATTCTTAATGAAGAACTTGTGGACCTAGCAGCAGAGTCCCAGCAGGTGATACGCGGCCTGCGCCACACTCCGGGAGCGGCCCTAGGCACTTGCCGCTATAAGATGACACAGAAGAAAGACTTTGACCGGGTGATTCAGGTCTTCCAGGCCCATAACATTCGTTACTTTTTCTATATAGGCGGGAATGACTCGCAGGATACCACCCATAAAATCGCTCAAGCCGCTAAGGCCCAAAACTACCACCTTCGCGTCCTGGGTATTCCTAAAACCATTGATAATGACCTTGCGATGACGGACCACTGCCCCGGTTACGGCAGCGCGGTTAAGTATTTAGCTAGCTGTATCCGTACTTTAGCCAAAGATCATGAAAGCATGGGCCAGCATGATCTCGTATCGGTCGTCGAAGTCATGGGCCGTACAGCAGGCTGGATAGCAGCTGGATCCATAGCTGCCCGTAGGCGTAACTATCCCGAAGATGCTCCGCATATTATTTGCCTGCCTGAAGTCCCCTTTGTGAAAGAACAGTTTTTGGAGAAAGTGAAAGCGGTGCTGCAAAAAAATAAGTTCTGTCTCGTAGTCGTGAGCGAAGGACTAGTGGATGCAGACGGCAACTACGTAGGGGCCTTTTCTTCAAAAGATGCCTTTGGCCATGCCCACCTCAGCGGAGCTGGAGACTATGTGAGCCAGCTTATCAGCCAAGAGCTCAACTTCAAGGCCCGGAGCGCAAAACTTGGTACACTCCAGCGTTCTGCCTCTTACCTAGCCTCAAAAACCGATAACGACGAAGCCTTTAACTGTGGGAAAACAGCCGTAAAGCTAGCTGCAGAGGGCCTAAGCGACCGGATGATCACGCTAGTGCGTAAAGATGTCGACGGCTACGCCTGCGAAATTAGCAGTGCAGACCTGACAGAAGTAGCGAACCACGTAAAGCCCTTCCCAGCCCATTGGATTACAGAAGACGGTAGTATCCATCACCAGTTTTTAAAGTATGTCCTCCCGCTTATTCAAGGCGAGGTAGACTTACCTTTCGAGCAGGGCTTACCCAAACTAGTAGAATTAGAGGGGTACAAGGTGGCTAAAAAACTGGGCTTAGACACGTTAAAGGAAGAATAAATACCTTCGAAAAAAATCGCTCCAAGATCCGCAAACCTGCCTATCTCTCAAAACCTCCTTATTTTTGCCAGCTGTAACAGTCTTATTCGCTTCTGCAATAGACTGCTTCGGAAAGCAGGTATCCTACATACAGGCTTGCAGGACTAGCCCATACAGAAGGCTAGTCGTGCTGTTTGTTTTTGTTTTTTCTGCTATACTGTCTTGCTCTTGTGATAGCACTTTGAAGAAGATGGCTCCAGACTTTTTGAAGAAAGAAGTTAGGCTCAAACTCTGAGTTTTAGACGGATACGCTTCGCGCTTGTCCTGCAAGACTCACAGAGGGACATGAGACACACAGCTGTGAAACGAAGCCGACACCACTTGCTCAAGAGGAGGCTGGTCCGAAGGTTGCAAATCTAATGGCAATTCCTAAGGCACACACAGTGGCCTTGGCTTGCTCCTCCTCACTCCACGGCTGTTGGATGCAGTGCTCCAGAAATTGCTCCTTTTCCTTGGGGTCTGAAAGCTGGTTCGCAAAAGACAGAACAGCAGCTGGGGAAAGGTTTTTCCATAAGCGTTCCATAAGCAAAGAGAGGTTTCATATCATACATCAGTTCAGTCCGTCGCCTGACACGTCGGGAGATAAGTAGCTCACAGAGCGTATAGGGAAGCACGACCTGCCTCCCGACTGTGTCAGGCGTCGTGTTGGGCGTAGCTCACAGAGCGAAGCCCAAAGCTCATCTTGTCGGGCGAAGCTCATCGAGCGTAGCCTGATATTTTTCACTAAAAATATTTTTTCAAAAAAAATAACTTGACAGTGTGAAATAAATTATTTACTCGAAGTATGAGCTCTATTCGATGCCTATTATAGAGTCAGTATTCATAGTGCCAAGAATAGGGTTCAAGTAAAACTAAAGAATAACCAATAGACCGCTTGCGAAAGCGTGTATTTTGTCTGCTGAGCAGGAAAAAACAAGAGAGAAACCGGCCGCCGTCCGACTGTGTCAGGCATCTCCCTACGCCAAGCCTTTGGGAGACAGGTAGTTCGTAAGAACGAAGCCTGACGTGTTGGGCGTAGCTCACAGAGCGAAGCCCAAAGCTCGAAGAGCGTAGGTGGAAGCATTCCGATCTTATTTTTGACGCACTCACCAAGCAAAAAACATAGGTTTCGAAAGCGGTCTAATAAAAAAAATTAAAACTGAAAAACTAATTAATTATATGCAAATCGCACAGCGTGCTTATACAGCACAGCGAGAAGCCACTTCTCACTCCGAAGCCTCTAAAAAAGAGCTTCCATTAAAGACAAAGACTACCACCACCCATAGAACCGAAACCATTAAAAAAATGCTGTCCGAAAGCGGGCCCGAAAGCGTCTTAGCTAGCAAGGGCAGATACTCACACACCCGTACCTTCGCCGCAGGCCGAGATCAACGGGCAGTCCTCGCGTTTTCCCCAGAAAACAAGCGTGTCGACGGCTTTGTGGTCAACAAAGACCATCAACTCGTCCCCATAAAACCCTACGACCTGCCAAAAGAGCTCCAACAAATTCTAAACTCAGACGCCTTCGAAGCCTTCCTAAACGACGTCCACGCCCGCCTCATCCAACTCCATAACGGCGACTTCCGCCTGGATCTTCATCAGGGCTTAAAGGGTGGGGTGCATTCTGAAAAGGGGGATATTAATGAGATAAAAGAAGGGTTAGAGAAGATATCTTCGGATGCATTTGGTGGTAGACATGAAAGTAGAGTGATCATCAAAAATGAATGTGAGTACCCGCTTAAGCTGAAGCATTATGGCCAAAAAGATGGGTTTTTCGCTAATAAGTACCCCAAAGATGCATTCAAGGGAAAGCATAATGATAAAAATAATGTAATTGCACCTGGGCAAGCTAGTGGCATCTTTTATAATAGTAATTTCGGTACACCATTCGGAACTAAAGGCTATATATCTATTGATGTACAAGCTAATGGTAGAAATTTTACGGTATTATGTGCTTTTCGCACAGCTTTCCAGGGAAATAATCAAGCAAGAATTCAGATTAAAGCCTCAGATGGAAATACAAATGAATTAGGTATGGTACTGGGATATGCCATTGATGCAACAGGACGGGTTACTAATATAAATGAATTGTTTGATCCCGTTAGCGACACTCATGAAGGAAATGATATTTACAAAGAATCCTATGAAACAGAACAAGGTGCATTTCAAATAAATTATAGATTTGATAATAAAACAAAAGCGCACTTTTATTTTATATTCACCAAGCCAGGTGTAGACCCAGAGCCACCTGTTGAAGCCAAAAGCAAAGATGAAGCTTCTTCAGCTCAAGAACGCAATCCAAAAGCAGATCAGAAAAATGATAAACAGAGCGAACTATCTGAGTAACTCAGAACGACTTCGTCAAGCGCACAATAGCGATCCTCTCTCCCCACAAGAGAGGATCGCTATTGCTAGCTGTAGCTCCAATCTTAGTAATGTAGAGAGGTTAAGACAATCCGTTTCGCAACCAAGCCTAAGAAGAGCTAATAGTAAGCCTTTTTTTCCACAAAGATCACCTAGTATGTGTAGCGAATATATGGGAATCAGTAGCGATAGCAGGAATTTCTTAAGCAGTGATAGAATTATCCATTCGTCTGAAATATTCCGTAGCTCGGATAATATTATTTTTTCATCCGATCGATTTAGAAGCTCAGACGATATTTTAGAATGTCTGAAATACCATCCAGATTTTCAAAAAGTACCACCCAGTCAGTTAAGTCCAACCGTAGCCATTATTCTCTCAAGCATTACAATAGGAGTAGGGGTGGTTATGTTTGTGGTCTCACATATTGCAGGCTCACCGGTGTTGAGTTTAGCGACATCCTTAGTAGTTGGCTCAGGTCTCGTAGGTTTTTCGGAGGGGGTATCTGGTATTCGACAACAAGATTTTGAGGGAGAACATCTTGCAAAACATATTGCTACCAATGCAGTAATTGTTCTACTTACCTTTGGGAGTGGCTATGCTCTTGGAGGTATTATAGGCTTAGCCTTAAGAGGCAGAGGGTTAACCGCTAGCATAGTAAAAGCAATAGGATCCGTTGCCGGAGGTTTAGTAGGTAGTGGGGTAAAGGGCGGGTCCTACATAGTTGTGACTACGACTATAGAAGGCAAGCCTATAACAGTCAGCTCACTCATAATTAATATGGCGAGTGGAGCCCTAAGAGGCGAGTCTGCCGCAGGATATCTAGATGTCCAAGTGGACTTGCACGATGTATCATCTCTTGCTCTAGGAGCTGAAAAATTATCGTCTCACTTAGGAAATGAGATTGTAAGGGTTTATGAGTACCCAAGGACTTTATAAGGAGTTTTATACTTAGAGTTCAATTTAAAAAGTTTTCCCTATCACTTATCACATCAGTTAAGCCCAAAAAAACGCTCCCCTACCCCATTTTTAGGCTTGACTTTTTGTCCCGAGTTTCCTACCCCTTATCTTATACTTATATAATAAAATCTTAGCTTCTAAAATTTCCCTGTTTTAAAGGCATTTTTGCTTCAAGTGTCCAGCTTTTTGAGCGATCCCTTAAAGCAAAATTCGTATAAAGCATAGTTTCTGGGCTAAGCTTTTATTGAGCTTCCTCTGACCTAAAATTAGGGCTCCTATTTTTTCAGTCAATTTCTAACCTATGCATCCCACTCATAAACCTTCCAAAATTAGCCATCCCCCTCAATCCAGGTGTCTTACCCATACAGCTCCGAAGGGTGGCCCTGCCGTCATAGCGGCTCCTCACCCTAAGGGTAGAAAAAGAATCAGCGGCTAGGGAACAAGACAGACCCCCCTCCCCCCCAGCTTCTTTTATGTATATTTTTTATAGTAAAGCCTTAAATAACCCTTTAACCAACAAAAGACTCTAAAAACTAGAAGATGAAAATGAGATTCATTTCTCAAAAAAAAATGGTCTGCTACCACCAGGTACGCTTTTGAAAGAATACAATTCTTCCACAACCCCTCCCTCCTAGCAACTCAATTTACTCCGTCCCAAAAAATAAAAAAGAAATATTCTACCTTTAACCCCTCCCCCCTAGTCTCCTTTTCCTCTAATGCTATCTTCTTATCATACGCTTCCTCAATATCCCCCTGCTAGACACTTTGATAGGACCTGGGCCTTGGGCCTTATCCTAACCTAGCCTCTGAGGGGCATCTTTGGAGGAGAAATCACCTTCTCTTGCTTCTAGATGCGCCACTGCTTCTTTTAAGAAACGAGGTAAAAAGTGCTCACAGCTATCCTGCACCGTGAGCCCTGCTGCGCAAGCATGGCCACCGCCTCCAAACTGTTTAGCCAAGAGATCCAGCCTGTACCTCGCATCTTTGGCCCGGAGGCTGAGTTTCAGTGTCTTTTGAAGGGTATTCTCATCAAAGAAAATTGCCAAAGAAACACTATCAATAGACCGTATATAGTTCACAAAGCCTTCAGAATGCTCAGTCTCTGTTTGGGTATCTAGATAGTCTTGTGTGGTGAGAGACGCTATAGCAATTTTTTTCTGGTATTCTAGCCGTATACTCGCCAAAAAGCGCTGCAAGAGCTGAAGCTTTTCAAGAGGTTCATTCTGGTAAAGAGCCTTTTCTAGCGAAAAAGGATGGGCACCGTGGCGAATGAGAGCAGTAGATAGCTCAAAGACCCGTGCAGACGTAGACGCATAGAGAAACTGACCCGTATCGGTCGCTATACCCAAGTAGAAAGCCTCGGCGGTAACTGCATCTAGGGGAATCTTCGCATCCAAGCACAATCCAGCCAATATTTCCGCTGTAGCAGCAGATTGATCATCCAAAATATTATAGACCCCGTAGCTGGTATTGCTCTTATGATGATCTATATTGAGAAAGGGCTGAGTATAGAGGGCTTGCAAGGGCTTTTCAACGCGGCCCGCATCGGCACAATCCACAAAAACTGGGATATAGTCCTCTAACGATAAAGCTGAAGACCTATAGAGAGGAGTGTCTCCCACAAAGGGACGTAAGGCTTGAGGGACGACATCTGCTACCACCACTGCCTCTACACCTGTATGCCTTAATAACCGGCACAAACCCACCTGAGAGCCAATACTATCTCCATCGGGTCGCACATGGCTCAGAATAACCACTTTTTTACCATGGAGCTTGGCCCGTATTTCCTGAAAAAGAGAAGCATATTTTGGATAATACATGGTATTAATAAGGAAAGACCTTGCATATCATTTCAAGATCCAGATACCAAACAGCCTTCATGAGTGAGAAGGTGGCTGAGCATCTAGCTCGTCTAGGATGTGTAAGACTGCAGAGCTTTGCTCTAGACTATTATCATACTTAAAAAATAAGGTAGGGATACTTTTCAGTGAAGACAAACGCTTTGAAAGCTCTGACCGAAGTGCCTTGCTATGCGTACTCAGAAAGGCCCTAGCCGCTTCCTTTTCTTCCCCTAAGATAGAATAAAAGACCCTAGCCTGCTTAGCATCAGGGCTTACCCTTACAGCATTCAGGCTAATATATAAGGCCTTCGTGGGATAGTCTTGGTGTAATATTAGGCTCAAATGACGTAAGATCAGTTCATTTAAGCGAAGGAGGCGCTGATTCATAAGGGTGATTAAAGGCTAGGTTTTACTTTGATAATCTCATAGCATTCCACCACATCACCTTCCTTAAAGTGATCAAAATTATTCAGCTGTATCCCACATTCATAGCCAGCTCTTACTTCATTCACATCATCCTTAAAGCGCTTTAGGGTGATAATACGAGCATCATTTTCTATCACTTTATTCGCTCTTAGTACTCGCACCTTAGCCTCTCGCTTAATGAGGCCCTCCGTGACCATAGACCCCGCCACAAAACTCTTGCCTAAGGGGAAGATCTGGCGCACCTGTGCAGCACCTAGCTTGTTCTCTTTGAATTCTGGATCCAGCAGCTCCGCCATAGCATCGCGCACCTGGTCTATCAGCTCATAGATAATATTATGCTGAATATATGGGATTTGATGCTGTTTTAAGAGGCTCTGTACCCCATTTTCCAGCTTCGTGTTAAAGCCTAAGATAGTTGCTCCTGAAGCCTTGGCATTCATCACATCCGATGGAGTAACAGTCCCCACTGAGGCCTCTAAGACCTCTAAGTTCACCTTAGTGCTTTGAATGGTTTCTAAATAGTTTTTTAAAGCTTCTACGCTACCGTGTACATCTCCTTTGATGAGTAGACGAAGGTACTTTTGTTGGGTATTCGCAATAGCAAGAAAGAGATCATTGACGTCCATTTTTTCGCCTTTTTTGGCCTTGGCCTCAGCTTCTTTAAGCTCTTGGACATTGGCTTCAGCGGCGAGCTTGGCCTCTTTTTCATTCTTCAGCTCTTTATAGGTAGCTCCCGCTTCTAAGGTGCCAGACCAGCCTGTAATACGAACAGGTGTAGCTGGAGGAGCTTCCTTTAGAGGCTTACCATTACTATCCATGAGGCTGCGGACCTTGCAGTACTGCCCTCCACAGACCAAAGCACTTCCAACTTTTAGCGTACCGGCTTGCACAATTACCGAAGCTGTAGGGCCACGGCCCACTTCAATTTGAGACTCCATCACTGTGCCTTCCGAAGGGGCTTCAGCATCTGCCTTTAGTTCGAGCATTTCAGCCTGAAGGAGGACCAGCTCTAAGAGTTCATCAATGTTTTGTTTTTTTATGGCTGAAATAGGTGTGCATAAGGTATCTCCGCTCCAGTCTTCTGAACTAATGCCTTTTTGCTGCATTTGCTGTTTAACTCTGTCAATATTGGCCCCCTTGGCGTCCATTTTATTGATAGCAACAATTACCGGTACATTGGCTTTCTGAGCAAATTTTAGCGCTTCTTCAGTCTGAGGCATAAAGCCATCATCAGCTGCAACCACTAAAATGGCAATGTCAGTTACATTAGCCCCCCGCTCTCTCATTTTTGAGAAGGCAGCATGGCCGGGAGTATCAATAAAGGTGATCTTCTGTCCTTTATGAGAAACTTGATAGGCTCCAATATGCTGAGTAATCCCTCCAGCTTCACCAGCAGTAACGTTTGTTTGGCGTATGGCATCTAAAAGAGAAGTCTTTCCATGATCTACGTGGCCCAAAACACAGACTACTGGCGGACGAGCGATGAGATTCACCGCTCTTTGCGGCTTAGGGACTGGAGTCGCCTTAGGCGCATGGGCTGGGGTCTCACCGCGGTGGCGGATATCTAGCTCAAAGCCATATTTTTTAGCAATTTTTAGGGCTATCTCTTCCTCTATGGGCTGATTCATGGAGGCAAAAATACCCATTTCCATCAGCTCCGATATCAGCCTAAAAGGCTTAAGGCCTAAGAGCACTGCAAAATCTCGGACTACAATTGGAGGCTTTAGCTGGATCAATTTCGAAGCAGCCTGCTCTTCAGCTCCGGAGGAAGCAGGAGCTTCTACCGGTTTTTGGGTAAGAGTACTAGGAATCGGAGGGGTTTTATTAAAAGCAAAGGGAGGAGGCGTGGGCCTAAAAGGAACCCTGGGGGCTGAATTGGCTTGGAAAGGAGCAGGAGGAATCGCAGCTGAGTTGGCCACTATAGGCCGGGGTGGCACAGGAGGAGCCATCATAGGCTTTTGAGGCATGCGGAGTTCTCTTTCCTCTGCAACTTGGGTAGCTGATTTCACAAAATTAGACAACGAGGGCCTAGCATCTTTTGCCGGAGCAGCCGCTGCAGGAGGAAGGGTCTGAGAGGAGGACTTTTCTTTGTCTTGGCCAAAATCAACTGTAGTGGAAACAGGAGCGGACTGAGCTACAGGAGCTTGACCTGCCCTCTCAGGAGAGGGCTGAGGCCTTGCTGATGGTTTAGCGTTTCCTAAAGCGAGTTCCTTAATAAAAACTTCGGCATCGTCATCGGGTATGGTGTTTGAAGGGCTGTCTACCTTGAACCCCCTCTGCTGCAAAAGAGCAATGACCTCTTTGTTGCTGAGTTCTAGCTGTTTGGATAAAGTATAAATACGTACACTCATGTAGGATGAAAGGCCCCTAGGAAAAGATTATGCGTCAGCCTGCTTTGAAGAAGCAAGATAAGAGGTGAATTTGTCGAAAGTATCCTGGGCTTCTTCCTCAGTAAAGCCTTCGTCCACTAAGTCTGCGGCAGTTACCCCCTCAAAAGCTTCTGGAGAAGTAATACCCATAGCGACTAAGCGTTTAGCAAGGGCCTCGTCTAGCCCCGGAATCTTATGCACACCCTCAACTGCCTTTTGCACACGATCCGCAAACCCCATATTTTTACTGTGGCCACTCGTACTCACATCAAGCCTCCACCCCAAGAGCTTGGAGCTTAGCTTTAAATTTAGCCCACCACGGCCAATAACAGAGGCTAGGTCTTCTTCGGACACTTCAAAGGAAATACGCTTATAAACCTCATCTTTTTCAATATTTTTGAGAACTACCCGGCGGAAGGCTGACTTCAGCATGTTCAAAATATCTGGCTCATAACGAAGGACGTCTATCTGCTCTCCATTGAGTTCGCGCACCAATGCATTGATTCTAGCGCCCCTAGCACCCACACAGGCGCCCACGGGGTCTACCTTGGGATCTTTGGTGCTGACGGCGATTTTGGTACGGTAGCCAGGCTCCCTGACCATCATATTGATGCTGATGGTATTATCCGCAAGTTCAGTGACTTCTAACTCGAGCAAACGTTTAACAAATTTTGAATGCGAACGGCTGAGGATGATTTCTGGGCCACGCATGGTATTTTCTATACTAAGCAAGAGGCAGCGAATACGATCTCCCGCAACATAGTTTTCATTAGGAATACACTCCCTAAAGGGGAGCATAGCGTCTGCCTTCCCCAAGTCTATCACCCATTTAGGGCCTTCACGGCGACGAACGGTACCACTAACGATATCCCCTACTTGGTCTTTAAATTCTTCATAAATTCGTTCTTTTTCAAAGGAACGTACTTTTTGCATGATGGTCTGCCGAGCAGTTTGGGCAGCAATACGTCCTAAGTAGGTAGGATCCAACTCTTTTTCCAGAGTTTCTCCCAGAGCAATGGCTGGGTTTACCTTCCGAGCTGTCTCGATATGAATTTCCTGCTGAAAATCACTCACCGAGTCCACTACTTTATAGCAGAGCCATGCCTTGAGTGAGCCCGTACGTGGACTGATCTCCACTTTTAGGTCCTGGTTGGCATATATACCTTTTTGAGCAGAGCCTTTAATAGCATCAATGATGAAGTCAATCATCTCTTGACGAGGGATGCCCTTCTCTTTTTCCATGTATTCTAGTACGGATAGTATTTCGCTGCTCATGTTAAATTAGACCTTTCGGACTACGAGCATGCGAGGCAAGGCCCTATTGTCAAGCTGAGATTTCTCCGGACCTCATAAAAAGTAGGCAGGCATCCATAGGTTTCATTAAATGTTACTATTTTAAAAAAAATACACCCTTGTTGAACTTTGGAATAAGGTGTACTATGACTCAACTATGATTTTTTGAACCAGTACAGCTTGCCCTAGGCTCTTTGAGGAGATAAAGGATCCAACGTCATAAAACAGAAGACACACTAGCTGGATGAGAATTAAAGTTTCGGGCTTTAAAGGCTCATTATATGCGGAGTTTTTTTTATCCCTTCCGCCAAAGACCAAGACCAGTATAGACCTTTAAGTCCTGTAAACACACTAGCCTAGGGGATTGAAGGACGACCTGAAGATAAAAGCCATGTGAGGCTAATTTTTTAACCAATTTTTCTTCTAGCGCCTCTAGGTCAAGAACTTGGCCTGCTACTAGCGGCTGATGCCATTCTAAGAGCAGTGCCTGAGAGGCTTCCAATACGGGGCCAAAATAATCTATAAAAACTTCCTCTGCCCCCTCAATATCGACTTTAATAAGATCATAGGGCGGAGCCTTTTGAAAAATAATCGCTGGATCCAAGCGTGGCACCCTTACCCATTCTTGAACAGGGCCTAAGTTAGCACTTGCTGAAGACAGCATTCCTTGTCTACAAGCAAACCTTTGAAAAGCGTGCTCTTGATCGCTCACTAATCCTAAGTGATAAGAAATGTGCGTTTCTAAACCATTGAGACTGATGAACTTTTCTATCCAAGCCCGCGAACGAGGATCGGCATCTATCAACAATGCCTTGGCATGCTTTGCACATTCCTCCACCATATGAGAGAGAAGGTAGAGCGAAAAATACCCCCGGTGGCAGCCAAGATCTAGCCAGCGCTTCGGGTAGGCAATATAGCGAAAAGCTTCAGCATAGGCCTGCTCTAGAAAAATCTCTGAAAAAGAGAAGAGAGCTTCACTGTCATCTACTGGACATTGATAACCAGATCCCACAGGAAGAGCCAAGTGCAAATCCGAAAAATAATTGTGTTTGATAACAAAGGCTGCTTCTTTCCGTAAAAAAGGTAAGCTAAAACAAAGCCTAAAAAAGCGCTTTAAGCTTGCAGCAAGGAGCTTCTGGAACCACTTACACATAAAACCATTGTCCATGGGGGCGAGGAAAAGAATAAGAAAAACTACTATGCTACTAAGAGTACACTTCTGTTCTGCTTCTAGAAGGAGACGATTGGGGCTTTAATCCTTTATTAATATGCAAGATCTGAGGCTGAGCTTTGGCTAGGTACCTAAACAGGCAAAAGAGAGCAGTATTTAGGCCCATGCCGACTAAGAGGCCTTCTAAGTCCGTACCTTTTAAAAAATAGTGATTCCATAAGTAGGTAGCACTGGCCCCACTGAGGATACTGATAAACAATCCCTTTAGGCTAATACGCTTTCCCCATACCCCAAAAGCAAAAGGCACCAGGAGCGTAGGCATCCAAAAATTAAACGAATAGGCAACAATAGAGGGAATTTCCGCCATATTGAGAGAAAAAACGAGCGTAAAGAACCCCAAAAATAGGGTTAAAATCCGCATAAAACTCACTTCCTTATGCGGAGCCAGGCGAAGCAAGTTTAGCGGCAAGAGAATATCATAGACTAAGGTAACGCTGGCTGCGTGGAGCCAAGAATCTGTTGTAGACATGATAACAGACAGTAGCCCAATAATAGTAAACCCTAGAAGGACTGGGGGCAGGATATTTTTGATGAGCCAGGGCATGGCTAAGCTTGCCTGAATATCCGGATACAATGCTAGAGACACCAAGCCCACTAAGGCTGAAACGCTAAAAATAGGAATGAAAAAGAAAGCAGCAGCGAGGCTTCCTCGTCTGTAAGCGGTTAAATCTTTTGCCATAAAAATACGCTGCAGGTAGGGAGGGGCCAACATTGTCCCAAAGATCCTGACTAAAAACAAACTGGTAAAAGCCACTGGACTCAAGTCCTTGAAAAGAGACCAATGTGAAGGGGGTATACTCTTAAATACCCTGGTCAAACCCTTTGCCTCCTGCACGCTTATACTCGAAATCATCAACAAAACCACCGTTAACAATACCAGCTGAAAAATATTCACATTGACCACTCCCTTGATCCCTCCAAAGGCAGCATATAAAATGACTACTCCACAGCCAATTAAACAGCCTATCAACTGAGAAACACCAAAAAAGAGATAAAAAATATAGCCCATACCAGCTACTTGTGCGCTCATAATACCTAAACAAAACATTAAAGAAAAAACCCCCGTGCAGACCTGACCATACTTACCATAAAGCCTTCCCATTACCTCTCCGGCAGAATACGCATGAGGAAATTGCTGTTTGAGCCTAGGAGCAAAATATAAGGTGACAAGTACTTGCTGAACAGAGCAACCAAAATAAGTCAGCAAAAAGACAATACCAAACGCATACGTTTGTGCAGAAAGCCCCAAAGTAGTATTTGCCCCAACGATAGCAGCGCTGAGTGTCGAAAATAGAGCCCAGCTATTAAAGTCTTTCTTCCCTATAGCATATTCTCTTAAACTAAAAGAGCGGTTAGACCGATAAAGGCTAATTGCAAATATAGCGATGAGGTAGGCTGCAATAATGAAGCCATCAATGGTAGTCACCATTTAAAAACCAGGGATATAAGAGTTTTAGGGAGGTCAGCTTAGGTTGATACTAGAGGATCTTAGTGAAAAAAAAAGGGCCGTCAACACCGAAGCGAGGCAGCCCCCTGCCCTAGACTCAAAAAAGTTTACTCCTTTTCTCCTTAATAACTGGAGACTTCTACTGCAGCAAGCTTCTGATCCTCATGAGAATCCGTCTTAAACCTTGTGAGCTTACTCACTACTACAAAGACTATGAGATTCACCACCATAGCAGGCACTAGACCCCCAAAGCCAAAGCTGGATTCTGAAATCATCCACCCTATCGCCGTTGCAAGGCCTGAGAGCGAAGCGGCTATAAATCCTTGAGACGTGCCTTTGAACTTGAAGAGGGTTAGAATCAAAGGAATTGGGTTCCAAAAGCAAGCAAACGTAAGAACAACCTCCATAATATTGTCACTGATTAGGCTTGCAAAAATTGACCCTATGCCCATTAGTAGTGTAACATAACGCGTAAGCTTGAGTTGGGTTTTATCATCTAAGCGACCCCTGCTAAGAGGATAGAGCACATCATGTACAAAGGAAATGCTGCCTGTATTTAAAAATGAATCTGCTGTAGACATCATAACTGCCAACATCCCCGCTACAGCAAGTCCTCTTAGCCCGTTAGGCAAGAGCTGATTTATAAAATACGGAAATACACTCGATGGTTTTGTCTCTGGCGCCATAGATAAAACTGTTAATCCTATCATCGCTACACAAAACAAGAAAAATATACCCAATAAGCCTGAGATTTTCAAGAACTCCTGCATTTGTTTTGTATCTCTTGACATCAAAAACCTTTGAATTAAAGGGGGTGTTAAAGCAGGAAACATAAAAATCATAAAAAGACTAGCATAATCCCAGGTAGTTTGCCCTACGGGTATTGTTAAGCGCAAGTGATCTTCAGGCAAACTTCTTAAGAAAGCCTTCCAGCCAAATATTTGTATACCGATTGAAGCAGTTAAAGGAATAATCACTATTATCATAGCAAATTGCATGACATCGGTCAGTGTTACAGATTTTATGCCTCCACAGGCAGAATAGATAGTTAAAATACCCGCTCCTAATAAAATACCACTAAAATGAGAAAAACCTAGGAAGTAATCACAAAAATAGCCTATGGCACATACTTGCCCTCCAACCACTCCGATGCAATAGACAGTAGCTGAAAAACCAGTAATGACTTGAGCCTTTTTCCCATAAAATGAGCCTATCAAGTCTCCTACGGAAATAAATTTTTTATAAGGCACATAAGCAAAGCGGGGGACAATGAAATACGCGGTTATAAAACTTGCCAAAGGTATACCTAGAGCTACTAACGCATATAGGATTCCTATCTCAAAGACCCGCTGTGAGGCATACATCACATCTTCTGATGCAAATATAGTCGCGCAGGTAGTGGCCACCATAACGGTGGTGTTGTAGTTACGCTTGGCGACGGAAAATTCCGTCATCGTAGTCGTATTCTTTCCCGCCCGGATGCCTACTATGAGAGTGATCACAAAGTAGGCAAAGATAATTGCTA
>JACCDN010013576.1_pt1 | contig 77455 bp, 80 predicted proteins | sample 7441691 | NCBI WGS metagenome assembly JACCDN01 (sample SAMN15323439, study PRJNA562643) | freshwater metagenome | isolation source: river surface water | place: USA:Blue River Watershed | collected 2017-08-16
AAGAGCGCTCGCAGATGTCAGAGGAGGAGCTTCTCGATCTCGTTGCAGGCCACGCAGCTCTCACAGATGAAGAACGCGACATTGTGGAAGAAGTCTTTAACGCATCTGAGCGCCAAGTTCACGAAGTCATGGTTCCTCGCACAGAAGTTGATTTCATCGACGGCTCACTGACTATTGCAAAGGCGATTGCACTTGCTGCAGAGAAATCGCACTCTCGCTATCCCGTGGTGCGTGGTTCCTCTGATGAGGTCATCGGCTTTATTCATGTTCGCGACCTTATCGACCCATCCTTGGTTAACTCTCAGGCAAAGATTCAAGAGCTCAGTCGCAACATTATGTATCTGCCTGGCACCAAGGGAATTCTGCCTGCTCTCACCGAGATGCGTGCACAGCGCCAGCACTTAGCTATCGTTCTTGATGAATACGGCGGAACTGACGGAATTGTTACGCTGGAAGACCTAGTAGAGACACTCATCGGAGATATTCGCGATGAATACGATGGAGATGAACAGGAACTTTCAATTGAGTCTCGCACCGGTGATTTTGAAGTCGACGGCTTAATCTCCCTCGAAGATCTCTCATCACAGTCAGGAATCGAAATTCCAGAAGGTCCTTACGAAACCCTCAGTGGATTTGTGATGCACTTCCTTGGCCGCATTCCTCATGACGGTGACCTCATCAACCTCAATGGCCTTCGGATCGCAGTTCTTTCGATGGAGGGCAAGCGAGTCGGACGAATCCTTATCTCGCGCAGCTAATTTCGCACACCGCGCTAGCGCCACTTCATGCGAGAATACGAATATGAGTCAGAAGCGCGTCCTCTCAGGAATCCAGCCAACCAGCGATTCCTTCCACCTGGGAAATTATCTTGGTGCGGTAAAGCAGTGGGTTGAGCTTCAAGATGGACATGATGCTTTCTACTGCATCGTCGACCTCCACGCCCTCACGGTGGAGACAGAGCCCGCTCTTCTTCGCAAGAGAACCCTGATGTCTGCGGCGCAGCTAATTGCCCTGGGTATCTCTCCAGAGAAGTCCACTCTCTTTGTTCAATCTCAGGTTCCGCAACATAATCAACTCGGTTGGATTATGGAGTGCATGACTGGTTTTGGTGAAGCGAGTCGGATGACTCAATTCAAAGATAAATCCTCTAAGTCAGGTGCCGATGCAGCTCGTGTAGGTCTCTTTACCTATCCAATGTTGATGGCTGCAGATATTTTGCTCTATCAGACACACTTGGTTCCAGTGGGTGAAGATCAGCGTCAGCACATCGAATTAACACGTGATGTTGCAGGTCGCTTCAACTCTCGCTATGGGCAGACATTCCAGATTCCCGAGGGCTTTATCCTCAAGCAGGGAGCGAAGATTTATGACATTCAAGATCCTTCTTCAAAGATGAGTAAGTCTTCTGGAACAGGTGCAGGACTCATAGATATTCTCGATGCGCCAGAGGTGAATATGAAGAAGTTTAAGAGCGCGGTCACAGATGCGGGTCGCGAGGTTAAATTCGATACCGCTGAGAAGCCAGGCATTAGCAATCTGCTTACAATTCACTCAGCACTATCTGGAAAGAGCATTGCAGATCTTGAAAATGAATTCGATGGAAAAGGTTACGGAGATTTCAAGACATCTGTGGCAGAGGTTGTTGTTGAATACTTCAGACCAATTCGTGCCCATGCGCTCGAACTTCTTGAAGATGAAGCGCACCTCTTGCAGATTCTTCATCAAGGTTCAGTCAAGGCTCGTGAGGTTGCACAGGCAACTCTTGACTCTACCTATAACAACCTAGGGGTCGTGCGCTAATGAAAATCCGTTCACTTCTTGCAGCACTTGGACTTGTTGGATCTCTCTTTATTGCAGCCCCCGCCCATGCTAATCCTTTGTCCATCGGAATCGCCTATGACATCGGTGGGCGAGGAGATCGCTCCTTTAATGATGCAGCAGCTGCAGGGCTAGAAAAGGCACAGAAGAAGTTCACATTTACCGTCGATCCAGTTGTCACCGATGGCACCAGCTCTGATCGTGAGCGTCGCATCCGCTCTCTCATCGCTAAAAACTGCAACCCCATCATCGTTGTGGGAGCCGGCTATGCACCAACAATTAAAGCGTTAGCTATCGAATTTCCTAATACGCAATTTGCGATTCTCAACGACGCCACAATCGACTCTCTCAATGTCACTTCAATAATCTTCGCAGATACTCAGGGCGCCTTCCTAGCAGGATTTAGCGCCGCCCTCGCCTCAAAGAGCAAGCGTGTGGCGATGATTGCAAATAATGATCAGGCCGATATTTATCAGAATGGATTCCTTGCAGGAGTCCTCGCTGCAAAGCGTGGAGTCACCGCCTCAATTAGATATGTCAATGGATCATCTGTTACAGCAACACGACAGGCGATGAATGCGGGATCCGATGTCATCTTCATCGCTCGACCTGGTTCAGATACTGAGGTATTTGCATCGATTGTTGCGCGCAATCTCTCAAGGTCAAAAGATAAGAATTTCAGAGCTGTTGGAATGATTACAGTTGAACCTGATCAGTACGTATCTGTCACTGCCTCAACAAAGAAGTATCTCTATGCAACAGTAGTCAAGCGCGTTGATGTTGCGATGTATGACTTGATTGCAAAGGCGATAGCAAATGAACAACACCTTGATGTGCTAGATCCCAAAGCAGGGATTTATGGACACCGCTATGACATTAAGGATGGGGGAGTTGTCTTGACTACCTACCTTCCTGCTCTGACTGCAGCAAGTGCTGCCATCAACTCTGCCGCCCTCCAAGGCGCCAAGATCGCTAATTAGGCAAGGCCACCCCCCTTTATCTTTAAAGTTGGGGTTGAGAGTTTGCCAATTTGTTACATGCCACGCCTTAGATTTAACAGGTTGATTTAGTAATTCTTATCCTCCGAAGATAGGCTCGCCCTACAAGCCTTCGACCCCTCAAAAGCGAAGAAGGACTGGCAGAATCTATTTCCACAACAATTCCTTGGAGGAAAATTGAAGAAGACACTCAAGATTGTTGCACTCTTCGCAGCTGCAACTCTCGCAGTAGGTGTGGCTCCAGCTGCAACCGCTGCTAACTCAACTAAGGCTTGCCTCGCACTTGATACAGGTGGCGTGGACGACAAGTCATTTAACGCTTCAGCATGGGCAGGCGCACAGGCTGCTGCAAAGGCAAACAAGAACGTAACAGTGAAGTACCTTGCAGCAACAACAGATGCTGACTACGCACCAAACATCAAGAAGCTTATCGACGAGAAGTGCACACTTATCATCGGTGTTGGCTTCCTTATCAACGGCGCAATTGTTGAGGCTGCAAAGGCAAACCCAACAGTTAACTTCGCAATCGTTGACCAGGATGGAGAAGACCACGGTCCTGATGGATCTGTCTACCCAGGTACAAAGTTTAAGAACTTGAAGCCACTTCAGTTCTCAACAAACGAGTCTGCATTCCAGGCTGGTTACCTTGCAGCTGGCGTATCAAAGACCGGTAAGGTCGCAACATACGGCGGACTCAACATCCCACCTGTCACAATCTTCATGGATGGATTTGCTAAGGGTGTTGCTCACTACAACAAGGTCAAGGGCAAGTCTGTAACAGTTCTCGGTTGGGATACAAAGAAGGCTGACGGAACATTCGTTGGTGGATTCTCTGACTCAGCTAAGGCACTTCAGATCTCTAAGAACTTCGAGCAGCAGGGTGCAGACATCATCTTCCCAGTTGCAGGTGGACTTGGTGGCGCAACAGCTGCTAACTCAATCGCATCAAAGAAGTCATATGTCATCTGGGTTGATACAGATGGATACAAGGCAGCTCCACAGTACAAGAAGGTAATTCTTACATCAGTTGTTAAGGGTGTAGATGCATCAGTTCGTGCTGTTATCGCTGATGATGCAGCAGGCAAGTTCTCTTCAACAGGTTACAACGGTAACCTCAAGAACAAGGGAACATACCTTGCTCCATACCACGATCTCATCAAGGTAGTTCCTTCTGCACTTCGTACAGAGGTAACAAAGCTTGCTACAGCAATTATCAACAAGAAGGTTTCAGTTAACTAATTAACTAAAACTACGTTTCACAAACAGGGCTAGCGATTTTTCGCTAGCCCTGTTTGCATTTCCGAAATTAATTAAGTCGATTTTTACTTTGTGTAAGTGGGCTAAAGCGAGTAGATTTGCGCACATGTCCCTTGAATTGCGCGGCATCACAAAGCGCTTTGGTGCACTCACTGCAAATGATTCCATCGACCTCCGAGTTGAGTCCGGAGAGATCCATGCAATCCTTGGCGAAAACGGTGCTGGTAAATCTACCTTGATGAATATCGTCTACGGGCTTCTCTCACCTGATGAAGGAAGCATCTCAGTAGATGAAAAAGTAATCACCATTAATTCACCACTTGATGCACTTGCTGCCGGTATCGGCATGGTCCATCAGCACTTTATGTTGATTCCCGTCTTCACTGTTGCCGAGAACATTGTTCTTGGACATGAGAAGGTGAAAGGGCCAGGCTTTCTAGATTTAGATGCAGCTCGTCGCGAAATCGCTCGCGTATCAGCAGAGTTTAACTTCGACGTTGATCCAGATGCTCTTGTTGAAGATCTGCCTGTAGGAATCCAGCAACGTGTAGAGATCATTCGAGCTCTGATTTATGAAGCAAAAGTGTTGATTCTCGATGAACCCACTGCAGTTCTGACGCCTCAAGAGACGGATGAACTCCTTCGCAATATGAAGAAGCTTCGCGATCAAGGAACAGCAATAGTCTTTATTACCCATAAGCTGCGCGAGGTACGAGAAGCCGCTGACAAGATTACGATTATTCGTCGTGGAAAAGTTGTCGGCACGGCGTCTCCATCTGCAAGCCAAGAAGAGCTGGCATCACTGATGGTTGGTCGCCCTGTCTCACTTGAAGTTGATAAGGCTGCACCAAAGCTTGGCGATCTCCTCCTTGAGGTAAGTGATCTCAATGTCTATGACCATACTGGCCGCGCTCTCGTGAAGGATGTCTCCTTTGAGATCCGCTCAGGCGAAGTTCTTGCCGTAGCTGGCGTTCAAGGAAATGGTCAATCAGAGCTCGCAGAATCCATCATCGGCCTCCAAGAACATGTCAGCGGCAAAATACTCCTTGATGGCAAGGAGATCACTAAGGCTTCAGTGCGCCAGGCTCTTCATGCAGGAATTGCATTTGTCCCTGAATCTCGCGAAGAAGATGGCCTAATTGCATCCTTTAGCATCGAAGAGAATCTCATCCTTGACCTTCATGACCTCAAGCCATTTGCAAAAGGTCCAGTTATTTCACAGAGCGTTGTTGCTGAAAATGCTGCAAAGCGCGTTGTTGAGTTTGATATCCGTACGCAGTCTCCAAAGGACAGCGCTTCATCACTCTCTGGTGGAAATAAGCAGAAGGTGGTTCTGGCTCGCGAACTATCGCGTCCAGTCAAGCTCGTTGTCGCTTCACAGCCCACTCGTGGTCTAGATGTTGGCTCTATCGAGTTTGTTCATGAGCGCATCATCGCCGAGCGCGATGCAGGTCGCGCTGTTCTTCTCTTCAGCACAGAACTCGATGAAGTAGTTGCACTAGCAGATCGCATCGCAGTGATGTATCGAGGTGAGATCATCGCAATCGTTCCAGCAGATACCTCTCGTGAAGATCTTGGTCTATTGATGGCAGGAGTAAAGCGATAATGAAGTTCCTAAGAAAGCTCATCCTCCCTCTTCTAGCCTTCGCGATGGCCCTGTTTGTCAGCGGCCTTCTCGTTGCATTCTCAGATCCTGCAGTTCTCGAGCTCAAGTCGAAGCCGCTGTCGATGTTGTCCAAAGCGTTAGCAACAGCTGGTGGTGCATATTGGGCTCTCTTTAGAGGTTCAATCTATGATCCCAATCTTGCAGATCCAGGTTTCTTGCAAGGTTTCTACCCACTCTCAGAGACACTTGTTGCAGCCTCACCTCTGATTCTCACCGGCCTCTCTGTCGCTCTCGCTTTTCGCGCAGGCCTTTTCAATATTGGTGCCCAAGGACAGTTCATCGCAGGTGCCATTGGTGCAAGCTATGTTGGATTCAAATTTGAAATGCCGGTCGTCATTCACAGCATCGCAGCTATCGCAGCAGCAATGCTCTGCGCGGGTCTCTATGGAGGTTTTGTAGGTTTGCTTAAGGCCAAGACTGGTGCGCATGAAGTGATTGTCACGATCATGCTCAACTATGTGGCTAGCTACTTCTTGCTCTGGATTCTTAGCACAGAGGCTTTCCTGCGACCAGGTCGCCAAGATCCATTGGCTCCAGAGGTTAATGAGAGCGCTCGTCTGCCCCATCTCTTCGGTTCAGAGCTTCGCGCAAATCTTGGATTTATCATTGCACTTGTCGTTGCAGGGCTAATCTGGTGGTTGCTACAGCGAAGCACGTGGGGCTTTAGATTCCGCGCTGTCGGTGCAAACGCAGCCGCATCAAAGACAGCGGGCATCTCAGTGGGACGAACCACAACAACGGTTATGTTTATTGCAGGAGCACTCGCCGGCCTCGCTGGCGCAGTTCAGATTTTAGGATCAGAGCCTGCAATGACTGCTGGCGTTGGTGGAACATTCGGCTTCGACGCAATCACAGTTGCACTTCTTGGGCGAGCAACTCCAATAGGTACTGTCTTTGCCGCACTTCTCTTCGGTGCACTTCGTGCTGGAGGTCTGACTATGCAGGCGAGTACCGATACACCGCTTGATCTCGTACTTGTTATTCAAGCGCTGATCGTTCTCTTTATTGCAGCTCCAGCCCTGATTAAGGCAATCTTTAGATTGAAGAGCGTTGATGAAGGCCAAGCGGTCGCTTCGAAGGGATGGAACGGCTAATGAGATTGTTAGAAACTCGCACCCTTTCAGCACCTGAGCGCCGTCGCCGTCGCGGAATTGCAACGATGGCACTCCTAGGCCTCTTCGCACTCTACGTATTTGCAATCCTTCCAAAGGAAGGCCAACCAGTCACTTATGGTTTTGTCTTTGGCAATGAATGGGTTCTCTTTAAGGAGTGGATTGTTGACTCGAAGGCCGGATCACTTCTCTTTGCTCTGATATCACTCGCATCTGTAGCTCTAGCTGCTGTGCAGTTCTCATATAAGAAGACAATTCGCTTGGCTAGCGCCCTTTTCGGTGCATCCTTCTTGATGTCATTCCTCTGCTGGGCTGCTGCAGGAAAATTCATTCCCTTTACAGGACTGCTCCAAGGCGCACTCATCCTCTCTGTCCCACTGATCTTTGGTGCAATGGCTGGTGTTATCTCTGAGCGATCTGGTGTCATCAATATTGCAATTGAGGGCCAGCTTCTCGCTGGAGCATTTGCTTCCGGTGTCATCGCATCCCTACTTGGTAATAACTGGCTCGGATTAGCTGTTGCCCCTATTGCTGGTGCTCTCATCTCACTACTTCTTGCAATCTTTGCCATTAAATATGGCATCGATCAAGTTGTTCTTGGCTTTGTGCTCAACGTCCTCGTAATCGGTCTGACCAACTTCCTCTATAAGAAGTTGCTGATTCCTTATCAGGATGAGTGGAACTCAGCGACAGCTTTTGCTCCAATCGAGATTCCTCTGCTGGCAAAGATTCCGGTTATTGGTCCAATCTTCTTTAATCAGAGCATCATCGTCTATGCGATGTATCTTGTTGTTGCGATCATTCACATTGCTCTCTTCCAGAGCAAGTGGGGGCTGCGTACTCGCGCAGTAGGCGAGAACCCAACCGCAGCTGAGTCTGTCGGAATCAGCGTTAACTCCATTCGCTTTAAGAATGTCATTCTTGCAGGAGCAGTTGCTGGTCTTGGCGGTGCATTCTTCACACTTGGCCAAATCGGTATGTTTAGCAAAGAGATGACAGCTGGTAAGGGCTTTATCGCTCTGGCCGCTCTTATCTTCGGTCGCTGGAGCCCACTCGGTGCGGTAGCAGCGGCGTTAATCTTCGGTTTCGCAGATCAAATCCAAGGCGTTCTTACAATCACAGGAACCCCAATTCCTTCTGAGTTCATGTTGATGGCGCCATATATCGCAACGATCATCGCTGTATCAGGATTTGTTGGCAAGGTGAGAGCCCCGGCGGCAGATGGTGTTGCCTATAAACGTGGAGGCGGTTCTCACTAATGCAGATTGATTGGCAGCTCTTGCGCAATGAAGCGCTGGAAGCGATGAAGAAGGCATATGTGCCATATTCAAAGTTTCCAGTCGGAGTTGCCGCCCTTGTCGATGATGGACGTATTGTCACAGGGTGCAATGTGGAGAATGCAAGCTACGGCCTCACTCTCTGTGCCGAATGCGGTCTCGTCTCATCTCTTGCTGCAACAGGTGGTGGACGTTTAGTCGCCTTCGCATGTGTTGATATCGCAGGCAACCCTTTAATGCCATGTGGTCGTTGTCGCCAACTTCTCCAAGAGCACGGCGGATCTACGTTGCAACTGATGACAGATGAAGGCGTGAAGACTCTTAACGATTTACTTCCCTGGGCATTTGGGCCGCAGGAGATAGAGACAAGGTTGAAATGATCGAACCTTTCGCAGCGGTAGAGGTAATTGCAGCAAAGCGTGATCGTCATGAGCTATCAGATGCTCAGATTGATTGGGTTATCGATGCCTACACTCGTGGGGCGGTAGCCGATGAGCAGATGTCAGCTTTGGCTATGGCAATACTTCTTAACGGTATGAACTCTCGCGAGATTTCACGATGGACCAATGCGATGATCAATACTGGCGAACGTATGGATTGGTCGGCACTTGATCGCAAGACAGCTGATAAGCACTCAACAGGCGGCGTTGGAGACAAGATCACTCTTCCATTAGCGCCATTAGTTGCAGCATGCGGTGGCGCAGTTCCACAGCTCTCAGGTCGTGGACTTGGACATACAGGTGGCACCCTCGACAAGATGGAGTCCATTCCTGGTTGGCGCGCATCGCTTTCCAATGAAGAGATGTTGCAGGTTCTTAAAGATACTGGCGCAGTAATTTGCGCTGCAGGTGCTGGCCTAGCACCTGCAGATAAGAAGCTCTATGCACTCCGTGATGTCACAGCTACTGTTGAGGCTATTCCTCTGATTGCATCCTCAATTATGAGTAAGAAGATTGCTGAAGGAACATCGGCTCTCGTGCTCGATGTGAAGACAGGCTCTGGTGCATTTATGTCAGATCCTGCAAAGGCATCAGAACTTGCCCGCACCATGGTTCAACTCGGTGTAGATGCAGGGGTCAAGATGCGTGCCCTTGTCACAGCGATGGATGTCCCATTGGGATTGACTGCAGGAAATGCTTTGGAAGTCCGGGAATCTGTAGAAGTTCTTGCAGGTGGTGGACCATCTGATGTCGTTGAGCTCACGATTCTCCTTGCGCGCGAGATGATCGATGCTGCCGGGATTATCGGAAAAGATCCAGCAGATGCCCTTAAAGATGGAAGTGCGATGGATCATTGGCGCCGCATGGTTGCAGCACAGGGAGGAGATCCTGATGCAGCGCTTCCAGTTGCACGCGAAACTCATATTGTTAAAGCGGCTAACAGTGGAATCATCACCACTATGGATGCGATGAAGGTTGGAGTTTCAGCCTGGCGCCTCGGTGCTGGCCGTTCAAAGCAGGGCGAGAAGGTTCAAGCTGGGGCTGGTATTGAGATGCATGCAAAGCCAGGTGATTACATTGAGGCAGGAGCGCCGCTCTTTACTCTTCATACCGATGAAGCGGCCCGCTTTGAGCGCGCACTCGATATCCTTGATGGAGCAGTTGCAATTGTTGAAAACGGCACAGTCAATCGACTCCCACTTGTACTAGAACGGATTGAAGGATGAGAGTTGCAAACCCAGATCTCTTGAAGTCACCGACACCAGAACAGGTGAAGCGACTTCCTAAAGCACTCTTGCATGATCATCTTGATGGGGGTCTGCGCCCTCAGACAATTATCGATATTGCACAAGAGATTGGCCACGAACTACCGACATATGATGCAACAGAGCTCGCAGAATGGTTCCGCACCTCATGTGATTCAGGTTCCCTTGTTCTCTACCTAGAAACTTTTGCTCACACAGTAGCTGTAATGCAACGTCGCCAAGATGTCATTCGCGTAGCACGAGAGTGTGCGATTGATCTTGCTCGTGATGGAGTTGTTTATGCTGAAGTCCGTATGGCGCCAGAGCTGTTGACTACGGGTGAGCTCACTCTCACAACAGCTGTCGAAGCTATTCTCGAGGGTTTCCGAGAAGGGGAAAAGGCAGCTAAGGATGAGGGCAATTCGATTCGCATCTTCTCGCTTCTCTGCGGAATGCGCCAAAATGATCTCTCGCAGCAAGTTGCAGAGCTTGCTGTGAAGTACCGAGATAAGGGCGTTGTGGGATTCGATATTGCAGGCCCTGAAGATGGCTTTCCGCCAAGTGATCAACTTGAAACCTTCGAGTATCTTCGCCGCGAAAATGCCCACTTCACTATCCACGCTGGTGAGGCATATGGACTTCCTTCTATCTGGGAGGCAATTCAGATCTGCGGCGCCGAGCGTTTAGGCCATGGGGTGCGTATCGCAGATGATGTGGATTTCAACCACACCCCAGCACGTTTAGGTCGTTTAGCCTCCTATGTCCGTGATCGTCGAATTCCCCTTGAGATGTGTCCATCGTCAAATATTCAGACTGGTGTGGCCAGTTCATTTGCAGATCACCCGATCGCAAAGCTTGCAAAGCTGCGCTTTAGAATCACACTCAATACTGATAACCGCTTGATGTCTGCAACATCCATGAGCCATGAGATGAATCAATTGGTTGCTTCATGTGATTGGAACTTTCAAGATCTTCAGCGAGTCACAATCAATGCACTCAAGAGCGCATTTATACCCTTTGAAGAGCGCCTTGCGATCATTGAAGAGATCGTAAAGCCTGCCTACGCATCTATTGCAAGCGAATAAGGAGCATCACTAATGGCAACAAGTAAGTACACACTCAAGCAAGTTGCAAAGACTATTGATTATGCTCTTTTGCGCCCTGAAATGAGTCGAGATGAAGTACGAGAAGGTTGCCTCGTAGCGCTCAAATACGACGTTGCTTCAGTCTGTTGCAAGCCAGCCGATGTTGCATTCTGTGCCGAAATTCTTAAAGGTAGTGATGTTCATGTTGGAACCGTTGTCGGATTTCCTCATGGAAACTCAGCAACATCAGTCAAAGTATTTGAAACTAAGCAGGTAGTTGCAGATGGTGCCACTGAGATTGATGTTGTGATCAATATCGGTCTCATGAAATCTGGCGCCTATGATGAGGTTCGCGATGAACTTGCAGCAGTAGTTCAAGCAGCAGGTGGGCATCAGGTGAAAGTCATCCTAGAGAATGCTTACCTGACTAAAGAAGAGATTGTGAAAGCTTGCCAATTGGTAGAGGCATCAGGTGCCGATTATGTGAAGACATCTACAGGTTTTGCGCCAACAGGTGCCATTCTCGAAGATGTTGTATTGATGCGCGCATCTGTCTCTGACAAGATTGAAGTCAAGAGCGCTGGAGGGGTCAAGAACCTCGATATGTTGCTCGCCTTTATGGATGCTGGTGTAAAGCGCAGCGGAGCATCAGCTGCTGCTGCGATGCTTGATGAGTTTAAAGAGCGCTTCGGCGAGTAAATTAGGAGAGCAGGGCTCGTAGAGGCTCGCGTAATTCATTGAGTAGCGACTCTGACTCTGCAGCGTCGGCTGTAATGACCTCTATGTAACATTTCATCTTCGCCTCCGTACCGCTTGGGCGAACGATGATTCGGATTCCACCGGAGAGCCAGATTCGCAATCCATCTGTGGGTGGCAGACCATCTGTGGGAGCCGCTAAATCATCAATGCCCTCAACCAAGCGGCCTGCAATCTGCGCAGGTGGATTCTGGCGAAGCCCGGCCAAAAGTCGAGTAATAAAGGACATATCCGCTACGCGAATTGAGATCTGCTCTGTGCCATGAAAGCCATGTCGTGCCCAGACATCATCGAGGAGGTCAGAGAGAGTCAAGCCATCGCGCTTGAGATCCGTAGCAATCTGTGCGAGAAAGAGTGCCGCTGAGATGCCATCTTTATCGTTGACTGTCTCTGAATCAACTGCATAACCAATCGCCTCTTCATACCCAAAAGCGAGGTTCTCAATCTTTGCAAGCCATTTAAAGCCTGTAAGAACTTCCTGAAAATCAACGTTGTAGTGCGCTGCTATCTTTGAGAGAGCAGATGAAGAGACAATCGAATTTCCAAATGTTCCCTTGGGTTGAGTGCGCGCAATCCATTCACCGAAGATGATTCCAAGTTCATCACCTCGAAGCATTCGCCATCCCGCTCGTGGATCATTTATTGCCGCCGCGCATCGATCCGCATCAGGATCATTTGCGATCACTAGCTCTGCACCAAAGTCCCGGGCTTTTGCAAGAGCGAGATCTATGGCACCAGGCTCTTCTGGATTAGGAAAAGCCACGGTTGGAAAATCTGGATCCGGAGTGCACTGCTCATCGACGAGAATGAGAGTTGCAAATCCTGCATGATTAAAGACTCGCTGTAGCGTCTCTGTGCCAACACCGTGCATAGCGGTATAAACGACCTTGAGATCTCCAGGACGTGGAGCAAGTTTGATTGTGCGATTGATGTATTCAGTCACGACCTCTTCACCCAGCACAGTCCATTGAGATCCACGAGGCTGTGACTTCAGTGAAGTAACTGCTGCGATATTTGCAGCGATAAATCCATCAGTGGGGGAGATGATCTGTGAGCAAGCGTAATCAATTCCATCTGCGGTAGGTCCAACATAGACCTTGTAGCCATTATCTTGCGGAGGATTATGACTTGCAGTGACCATGATTCCGATATCACAGCGCAAATGTGCTGTAGCAAAAGCTAAGACAGGAGTTGGTAGTGGGCGTGGCAAGATGTAGACATCCATGCCTGCACCACTAAGAATCTCTGCACTCTCCTGGGTGTAATCCTCAGAGCCATACCTGGCATCTCGACCAATGACGACCTTGGTCATTCCTCGCGCTTTCATGTATTGAGCGATTCCTGCTGCGGTGCGCCCGACCACAGCCCGGTTCATACATGATGGCCCCGCACCAATAGGCCCACGAAGCCCGGCAGTTCCAAATTGCAAGAAGCCGTTAAAGAGCGGGGTAAGGGCTGGGATATCGCCGGCATCCACGAGTTTTTGAAGATAAGCAGCGGTTACAGGATCTGGATCATCTGCGATCCATGCCTTGACCTCTTCGAGAAGTGATGCGCTCATAGAAGGGAGATTACTCCTATGGGATGAGTTAAACGAGCTTAGGAATCGTTGTCTTGAGCAGCTCACCCATACGGCTTGCAGCAGCCTTACCTGCGGCGATGACCTCTTCATGGTTGAGCTTCTCGCCGGTCATTCCAGCTGCAGCATTAGAGACAAGAGAGATGCCGAGAACTTCAGCGCCAAGTGCATGCGCTGCGATTGCTTCTGGCACTGTAGACATTCCAACAAGATCTGCACCCATCGTGCGCATCATCAAAATTTCGGCAGGTGTCTCATATGTAGGTCCGCGCCAATGCACATAGACACCTTCTTGAAGGGATGAATCTACTGACTTCATGATTTCGCGGATGCGCTTGCTATAGAGATCTGTGAGATCAACAAATGTTGCACCTGAAAGTGGTGATGCGGCAGTTAAAGAAATGTGATCGCGGATGAGAACTGGCTCGCCAACTTTATACCCGGCATTAATTCCGCCGCATGCATTAGTGAGAATGACAATATTGCAGCCAGCCTTTACAGCAGTGCGAGCTCCGTGAACAACAGGTTCCATACCTTTACCCTCATAGAGGTGTGTGCGACCGAGAAAGACAAGCACCCGAATTGTCTTTCCATTTGCCTCAAGTGCATAAGAGCGAACTTTTCCTGAGTGCCCCTCTACGGCAGGTGCAGCAAATCCTGTGAGCTCGTGAGAGTCGCATTCGTAGGCAGGTGTTCCAAGGGCATCAACTGCTGTGACCCAGCCAGAGCCAAGAACGAGTGCGACATCATGTGATGGGACCCCTGTTCGTGCAGCAATTTCTGATGCTGCTTGAGCTGCCGCGGCTAATGGATCTGTATAGAGAAGTTCTGTTGAGGTCATGCCTGAATAATGTCACAGAGAACGGTGCCACTAGAAACCGTCTCGCCGACAACTACCTTAAGGTTTTTAATCACACCGCTCTTATGGGCGTTAAGGGGCTGCTCCATTTTCATCGCCTCGAGAACGATGATGAGATCACCTGCTTCAACAGATTGACCCTCGGCCACCGCAATCTTGACCACAGTGCCCTGCATAGGGCTTGGTAGGCCATCTCCCGTGGCGCCACCACCTGATGCCTGCTTAGCTCGGTGGCGCTTCACAACGGGTTCTGGGGTGTGAACAAGGATTTCAAAGCGTTTACCGTTGACCTCAGCTACTAACTTCTCTGCTGCAGCCTTGCTCTGGACTTCAAGGGCTCCGCCATCGAAGGCGGGGATTTCATTGATGAATTCATTTTCGATATAGCTGGTGTAGACCTTAAAGGATTCTGTGTAGTTCGCATCTTCAAGAATCGCTCGGTGAAAAGGAATTGCAGTAGCAAGGCCTTGGACTTCAAACTCTGCAAGTGCGCGACGAGAACGCTGTATAGCTTCTTCTCGAGTTGCACCGGTAACGATTAACTTAGCAAGCAGTGAGTCAAAGTTTCCGCCGATGACATCTCCCTTGCGAAAACCAGCATCAACTCGGACGCCTGGTCCTGTTGGGATCTGCCACTCTGTAATTCGACCTGGAGCTGGCAAGAAGGAGCGACCTGGATCTTCGCCATTGATTCGAAACTCTATCGAGTGACCTCGAATCTGTGGATCATCAAAGCCAAGAGCTTCACCCATTGCGATCTTGAACTGCTCTCGCACTAAATCAATTCCAGTAACTTCCTCCGACACTGGATGTTCTACCTGTAGTCGGGTATTTACCTCCAGAAATGAGATGGTGCCATCGATGCCAACAAGGAACTCACATGTTCCGGCTCCAACATATCCTGCCTCTCGCATAATCGCCTTAGAAGAGCGATAGAGCTGATCATTCTGCTCATCTGTGAGAAATGGTGCCGGTGCCTCTTCTACCAATTTCTGATGGCGACGTTGAAGAGAGCAATCTCGAGTGGAGACAACTACTGCATTGCCAAACTTATCTGCTAATACTTGAGTCTCAACATGGCGCGGCTTGTCCAGATAGCGCTCAACAAAACATTCGCCGCGACCAAAACCTGCAATAGCTTCACGCACTGCAGATGCGTAGAGCTCTGGAATCTCCTCCAATGTGCGGGCAACCTTAAGGCCGCGCCCACCGCCACCGAAGGCGGCTTTGATTGCTACAGGCAAGCCATGCTCTTTTGCGAAAGCTATGACTTCTTCTGCTGTCTCCACTGGATCCTTTGTTCCTGCAACCAGTGGCGCACCAGCAGCTGCTGCGATTCGTCGCGCCGAGACCTTATCTCCCAGTGCGCTAATTGCAGCAGGCGATGGGCCGATCCAAATCAACCCTGCATCGATTACTGCCTGTGCAAAGTCAGCATTTTCAGAGAGAAAGCCATAGCCGGGGTGGATTGCATCTGCTTCTGAGCGTTTTGCCAGAGCGATAATCTTTGGAATATTGAGATATGTATCTTTGGCAACAGTTCCATCGAGTGAGTATGAGAAATCTGCACTCTTTGCATGCAGGCTATCGCGATCTTCTTCGGAGTAGATGGCAACGGATTCAAGACCATGATCTTTGCAGGCGCGAATCACTCGAAGCGCGATCTCACCTCTATTTGCTATCAATACGCGTTTCATCGCATCTCCTTCACCTGTGGCCAAGAGTATCCAAGTTGCTTCATTGCTCTACGAAGGAATGGCATCGAAAGCCCCACTACATTGGTGTAATCACCTTCGATAACGGGAATAAACGGGGAGCCAAACCCATCAAGAGTAAAGCCACCTGCAACATGAAGTGGTTCGCCAGAGCTAACGTAATCCTCAACTTCATCTGCATGCATTACATCAAATGTAACTTTTGTTGTTACTCGATCAGCGACTTCAATACCTTGAGCGGTGTCAATGATGCAATGGCCTGTATGCAATAGACCTGAGCGGCCACTAATGATATTTGCGCGCTCAATTGCTACCTCTCTTGTTCCAGGTTTTCCAAAAGAGATGCCATCTACATCGAAAGTTGAATCGCAACCAATAATGATTGCTGGATAATCAATTAATTCACGCACTGTGTGAGCTTTCGAGATAGCCAGTGCAATCACCATATCTTCAGGGGGCATCGAGTTGAAGAAATCAGTCTCTTCATCGACATGACTTACTATGACCGTAGGTGTGATGCCTGCGCCCTCGAGTAATCTCTTTCGCGATGTTGATTGAGAGGCAAGAACTATGCGAGGCATTATTCAAACCTCCGTGCGCCAAATGTGACTTGATGGGGGAGTGGCTGGCGTAATTGGGGTAAGCCAAAAACGCTTCGCTTGATGATTGGTTTGAGTTCTACCGGCTTACGGTTGGCCAGGACTGCTTGAAGCACAGCTAGCTCTTCATCAGTGGGATTGCCTGCAGCGATTGAAAACTTCATTTATAGAGGAATGTTTCCGTGCTTGCGAGCAGGCAAGATGTCCCGCTTTGTCTTTAGTGTGCGAAAAGCCTTGGTGATGTATTGACGAGATTCCTCAGGCTCGATGACGCTATCAATTGTTCCGCGTTCAGCTGCAAGATATGGATTTGAAAACTTTTCTGTGTAATCCGTGATCAATTCAGCACGCTTTGAATCCACATCGGCCGCCTCAGCAAGCTCCTTGCGATACAAGATATTTACTGCGCCCTGTGCTCCCATTACGGCAATCTCGGCACTTGGCCAGGCAAAGTTAATGTCGCTTCCGAGATACTTAGATCCCATCACGATAAATGCTCCACCGTATGCCTTGCGCGTAATCAAAGTAACTAGCGGAACCGAAGCTTCTGCATATGCATAGAGCAGCTTTGCTCCACGGCGAATGATTCCATTCCACTCTTGTTCGGTGCCAGGCATAAATCCTGGCACATCAACAAGGGTCAGAATTGGAATATTGAATGCATCGCAGAATCTTAAAAAGCGTGCAGCTTTCTCAGATGATGCGATATCTAGAGTTCCAGCTAATTGTGAAGGCTGGTTTGCAATAACGCCGATGGATTGACCTTCGATGCGAGCAAAACCAACAATGATGTTGGGTGCATATAGAGAGTGGACTTCTAAGAAGTCACCCTCATCAACGAGAGATTGAATCAATATCTTCATGTCATACGGCTGGTTAGGACTATCTGGAATCAAAGTATTCAGTGCCACATCTGATGCCTTCTTTTCGAGTGATTCCGTAGGAGGCAAGACAGGTGATCCATCCATGTTATTTGATGGAAGATATGAGAGCAGTGCCTTCACATAATCAATAGCATCTGCCTCAGAGTCGGCCATGTAGTGAGCATTTCCAGATTTAGTGTTATGTGTGAATGCTCCTCCGAGCTCTTCCATTCCAACATCTTCACCCGTTACGGTCTTAATAACATCAGGACCGGTAATGAACATGTTGGAGGTCTCCTTCACCATCACAGTGAAGTCTGTAAGAGCTGGTGAGTATGCAGAACCACCGGCGCATGGGCCGAGAATGAGTGAAATCTGTGGAATAACGCCAGAAGAGCGAGTATTGAGACGGAAAATCTTGCCGTAGCCATTGAGAGATGCCACACCCTCTTGAATACGTGCACCGCCAGAGTCATTGATTCCAATCAGAGGAATTCCTGATTTCAAAGCAAAGTCAGCAATCTTGACGATCTTTTCAGCGTGAACCTCGCCGAGTGAGCCGCCAAAGACCGTGAAGTCCTGTGAATACAGCGCAATAGGGCGACCATCTACGGTCGCTGTTCCAATGACAACACCGTCGCCATATGGACGGTTCGCCTCCATGCCGAAGTTGGTGGCATGGTGGCGGGCGAACTCATCAATTTCGGTGAAGGAGTTTGCATCCACGAGCATCTCAATACGCTCACGAGCTGTCTTCTTGCCCTTGGCGTGCTGCTTCTCTACGGCGCGCGCAGAGCCGGCATGGACCGCCTCATCAATACGAGAGCGGAGGTCTTCAATTTTTCCTGAAGTGGTATGCAGATCATGGCTCATGTGCATAAGGTACTAGCCATGAGCCACGATGCGCCAAGAGCGCCACTAGATCGCAATGCAATCTCGTCACAAATCTCGCAGTACTGGCGAGTAAGCGTGGTTGAAGTCACCGGATCAACACAAGATGACCTTGTTGAAAGAGTTGAGGCGGGAGTTGCAGTTGCTAAGAGCGTTATTGCTGCTGAGTTTCAAAGTGCAGGTCGTGGAAGATTGGATCGATCATTTGTTGCACCGCAATCTTCGGCACTGACGTTCTCGATCTACATTGAACCCAAAGTCAATCGAGAAGAGTGGTCATTCATTCCTCTTCTTGCGGGATTGAGTATGCAAGAAGCACTTACTGCATTAGATAAGAGTGTCACCGTTGGCATCAAGTGGCCAAATGATTTACTCATCGCTGAGAAGAAGATTGCAGGCATCATTTCTCAGGCAACACCGCGAGGCGTAGTCATTGGAATCGGAGTCAATGTAGGAATGCAAATCGATGAGCTTCCCGTCGAGCATGCAACCTCTCTTGCAATTGCTAATTTTGCAGAATTAGATCGCAATAAGATTCTTGCAACCTTTCTTAATTTCTTTGAAGTCAATTTGCAGGTGTGGGAGCTGGGTCAGACCTTTACGGCTCAATATCGCCTCGCATCTGTCACTCTTGGTCGCGAGGTTGAAATCTCACTCCCAGGCGATGAACTAATAAAGGCAACGGCAACAGGCATCTCAGAGACCGGGGCGCTGATATTAGATAGTGGCCGAGAAGTCTTTGTTGGAGATGTGATTCATCTACGATAGTCAGGTGAGTAATCGATTCCCGCGGGTAGGCATTATTGGCGCTGGCCCGCTCTCACGAATGATGATTGCTCCTGCAACAGCACTCGGAGTAAATCTCTATCTCTTTACTAGAAGCAGCGATGATTGCGCCGCACAAATAACCCACCATCGTGTGGGTGAGTTATCAAGTCTTGAGCAAGTTCTCGCGTTCGCAAAAGAGTGCGACCTGATCGCTATAGAAAGTGATGAAGTACCCCTATCTCTGATCAAAGGGCTCGAAAAGGCAGGCATACGTGTCTACCCCTCATCTTCTTCACTCACTCTCTGCCAATCAAAGCTCTCAAGTGTTGCAGCTGTAGCCTCTGAGATCAGTGGAGAATGTGATTCAGAGATTGCAGTTCTCGTTGCACGTTCACCTCACGGACAGGCAGTTTCATGGACCCCATCTGAGCTAAGGAGAGAAGAGGGCATCACAACTCTCACCATTACACCTGCGCAGAACATCTCATTGGAGCAGTCAGCCGATGCTCAACGACTTGCACTAGAGATTGCGCAGGAGATTGCTCTTGTAGGAGTGATGACAGTGGAGATCTTCGAAAAAGGTGATGAGCTCTTAATAAAGAATCTAATAATGCGCCCAGATGAAGCAGGAAACTGGACGATAGAAGGTGCAGTCATCAATCAATTTGAGCAGCACTTGCGAGCAATCCTTGATTTGCCCCTCGGTGATCCAGCAATGCTTCACCCTTATGTTGTGACGGGGAGCGTTCTGGGCGCAGACAAGAGCGATATGTACCGCCCCTATCTTCATCTGATGGCGCGCACACCACAGTTGCACTTTCATCAGTATAGAAATGAAGTGATTGCTGGAGCAAAGACTGGCCACGTGAGTGCATGTGGCGACGACCTTGCTTACTTAATTGAAGAAGTTAGCCATGCCCGCCGCTATATGAGTGGCGAGATTGATGAATAAAGATTTAGCTATCGCAGGCGGTTCCGTCTTTATCGCGATCAAGTGATTGATTTGCAAGGTAGAGAACTGGATCCTCATCGATCACGATAGGTGCTCTTCCAGCAGCAACTGCCTCGGCGCACTTCTTGTACTTAGGGACAAGCACTAATTGACCAGCGCTTTTCATGCAGATGAAAGTCTTGCTTCCCGACTTGCTCGTCTTATTGATCTTTGTACAGGTTGCACCTTCCTTGACTGCAGCTTGAGCAGCAGTTGGGATAGCAGTGGTTAACAGAGCGACAAGAGTTGCGGCAAGTATTTTTCTCATGGCGATAATTTAACTTCCGCTCATGGCGCAAGCTAGGGGCTGCCCCAGAAATAACCTGTCAAAGAGGAAGAGTGACTAGTCAGTGCGCCCTAGCGCATGCACGCGCCATCCAGCGCTACGCCAAAGGGTGCGATCGAGCATATTGCGCCCATCAATTAAGAACTTTGACTTCACCAATTGGCCAATCACAGCAGGATCGAGCTCGCGATATTCCTTCCACTCTGTGAGGTGGAGAATCGCATCTGCGCCCTTTACTGCATCGACAACCTTCTCCGCATAATCCAAGTTAGGAAAACGCTTACGTGCAGGCTCGATGCCCTTTGGATCATGGACAACAACTTGTGCGCCAGCTGCTTGCAGCTGAGCTGCAATATCAAGTGCTGGGGAGTCGCGCACATCATCGCTATCTGGCTTAAATGTCGCTCCAAGAACTGCAATTTTATATTGAGTGAGATCATCGGATAGATCTGCACGCACAACATCGATTACTCGTTGACGAGCTCGTAGGTTGATATTGTCAATCTCGCGTAAGAATTCGAGCGCTTGATCGGCGCCGAGTTCTTGTGCGCGAGCCATAAATGCACGGATATCTTTTGGAAGACATCCTCCACCAAATCCAATTCCTGCCTGTAGGAAACGGTTGCCAATTCGAGGGTCATACCCAATTGCTTTGGCAAGCACGGTGACATCGCCACCAGATGCTTCACAGACTTCTGCCATTGCCTTGATGAATGAGATCTTTGTTGCAAGAAATGAGTTCGCTGCGACTTTAACAAGTTCTGCGGTCGGAAGATCAGCGCGAATCCAAGGAGTTCCAAGATCTGTAACTGGCTTGTAGACCTCTTTGAGAATCTCTTCTGCACGATCGTTGGCAACGCCCACTACAAGGCGGTTAGGAGTCAAGGTATCTTCAACGGCGAAACCTTCACGGAGAAACTCCGGATTCCAGGCAAGATCTGCTTGAGGTGCTACTTCAGCCAACATTTGACGAAGAGCCTGCGCTGTTCCGACGGGAACAGTGGACTTACCTACAACGAGCGCGCCTTCCTTAAGGTGAGGGGCAATCGCTGCAACTGATGACCGCACATATGTGAGGTCTGCAGCCAGTCCGTCTTTGCTCTGAGGAGTGCCGACGCAGATAAAGTGAACATCGGCATCTGCTACAGCCGAGAAATCTGTTGTAAATGAGAGACGCCCAGTCTTCATCTCAGCCGCAAGAAGTGTGTCGAGTCCTGGCTCATAGAAAGGCAGCTCTCCTTGAGATAAAAGATCTACCTTGCTCTGGTCAGTATCGATACCTACAACTTCAAATCCTAATGAGGACATACATGCGGCATGGGTTGCGCCAAGATAGCCACAACCGATTACAGATAGCTTTAAAGTCATGTGCGGGAGTCTATTGCAGCGAGTTATTTATTGGCAGTGCAGGGATTCTCTGCAGCTGTATGTGTCTTAAATTTATCGACCGTTGTAGGCGTAGCAGTGGCTGAAGGTGATGCAGATGACTTTGCCGCAGGGACAATATCGACAAGAGCGGCATCATTCTTAATTCGACTCCAGAGGTCTGGCGCAAGCACCTCATCCCAGATCACAACCGATCCCACGCCAGGGTATCGACCATTGGGATCTGATAGCGGCACGGTCAGAGTGCGGACGTTTCCTGATGAGAGGTTTCGCAATTGGCGACCGAGAGTCAGGAGATCATCTTTACTTACACCCTCATCCATCTTCACAGTCGAAATAGTCGCCGATAAGAAATCTCCGAGCTTAATCGGATTGAGCAAAGTTCCTGATGAAGTTGCTTTGCGCAAAATTGCACTCACAAATTGTTGTTGGCGCTCCATACGCCCAATGTCTCCACGACCATCAAAGTCTCGTGTTCGAACATACTTGAGAGCATCTAAGCCATCGAGTGTGTGCTTTCCTGCGGGCAGGACAAGGTGACTCTTTGGATCATCGATATCAACCTTGGTGCATACTTCGATTCCACCCAATGCATCTACAACGCCAACAAATCCAGCAAAACTGACTTCGATGTAGTGGTCTATCTGTAATTGAGTCATCGCCTCAATAGTTTGAATAAGAAGTGGTGCACCGCCAAATGCAAAGGCAGCGTTGAGCTTTCCTGGGCGAGCAGGTATCTGCGTTGTTCCATCTTGTGAAATATGAGCCGGAATTGTGACAAGGGTGTCGCGAGGAAGTGAAACGATGTAGGCAAAGTCTCTATCTTTGCTGATGTGGACAAGAAGCATCGTGTCAGAGCGGCCTCCTGCAGCCACATCAATTCCGCCGACTCGAAGCTTTCGAATCTGCTCCTTTGTTAACCCTTCACGGTTATCTGAACCCACAACAAGGTAGTTCAGGGCAGAGTTGACCTTCTCCGGGCGGTCCTCAAGACCTGAGAAGACGTTAATTCTTGAAATCTGACCGCTGATCTGGCCAACACCGAACCAGGTGATGGCAGAGAGCAGAACAACACCCAGAGAGAGTGATGTAATAATTCGAATTGCTCGAGTAGATTTCACATGCGTAGGTTACTTGCACGATAGCGTTACGGGGTTATGGCGACACAGGTAGATCAGAATTCACACGAGTTAAGTGGCTCACCACTGCCATTCGTGAGTGTCATCCTGCCAATTCTTAATGAAGAGAAGCATTTAGAGGATTGCGTTCTCTCAATTCTCTCTCAGGATTACAGCGGATCACTTGAAATTGTCCTTGCTGTAGGACCATCCCATGATCGCACCCTGGAGATTGCTCATAAACTTCAAGGCAACGATTCACGAATCGCAGTCGTTGAAAGCCCAACTGGTCGAACAGCAGCAGGTTTAAACCTCGCTCTACGTGCATCAAAGGGTGCTGTCATTGTTCGAGTTGATGGCCATGCACAGATTCCTCAGGACTACATCAGCAATGCAGTGCAAACACTTCTTGCAACTGGTGCTGTCAATGTTGGTGGAGTCATGGCAGCTGTTGGGAATACCTCATTTGAAAAATCTGTCGCAGGCGCAATGCGTAGTCCATTAGGGGTGGGTGCTTCTCGTTTCCACACCGGCGGCTCTCCTGGAGAAGTGGACACTGTCTATCTCGGTGTCTTTCGAAGAGAGGCGCTTATTGCGATCGGTGGATTTGATGAGAGATTTACTCGCGCGCAAGATTGGGAGTTAAATTTTAGATTACGCAGCAATGGCGGAGTGATTTATTTTGATCCACGATTACATGTGACTTATCGCCCTCGTTCTTCTGTGCGAGCACTTGCAAAACAATATTTCGAATATGGTCGATGGAGGCGCGTAGTTTCTCGTCGACATAAGGGGACAATCAATTATCGCTATCTTGCACCGCCAGTGGCACTCCTTGGCTTCATCGCCTCACTTGCTTTGGGAGCTCTTCACCCAATCTTTTTCATACCAGCTGCCATCTATCTACTCTTTGTTGCAGCTGCATCAACGGTGATTGCTCGATCTCCGCTTCAGTACCTCTATCTTTTGGCGATCATTCCAACGATGCACTTCTCGTGGGGTGCAGGATTCATCACATCTGGAAAGAATCTCGTACCTGCAACGGAATAAGAATGAATAAGTAAGGTGCGACTGGGGTAATCTTCACCTTATGAGTCAGCCGCTGGTTACCTATCTGCCATTTAAGGCTGGCCTGCCTCCTATGCGCTCATACATGCGCTCACTCTGGAGCCGTCGAGCCTTCATCTCAGAGTTTGCTCGTTCAGAGCTTCGAAATCAGAACTTTGGATCAGTACTGGGCCAGCTCTGGCTCGTACTCAATCCACTGCTCCTCTCCGGCGTCTATTTCTTGCTGATCTTTGTAATCGGAGGAAGTAGTGATTCCACTCGATTTGCCCATCTCACCGCCTCGCTCTTCCTCTTCTACCTTGTGGCAAATTCCCTGACAGGTGGCGTCAAAGCGATCACATCGGGCCAGCGTCTCATTCTCAACACATCATTTCCGCGCATTATGTTGCCGCTCTCGGCAGTTGTTGTCTCATTTCTGAAATTCATTCCTACTCTCATAGTTGCCTTTGCTATCCATGCAATCTTGGGTTTGCCATTTTCATGGCAAATGCTCTGGGCGATTCCAGTCCTCATGATTGCCCTTCTACTTGCAACCGGACTAGCAATTCTCTTCTCTTGTATCAACGTCTATTTCCGTGACATCTCCAGCATGTTGCCTTACATGACTCGAAGCCTTCTCTATTTATCACCAATTCTCTACGAAGCTTCTTCAGTATCCGAGAAGATAAAACAATTTGAAATTGCCAACCCACTCTTTTATCTTCTTGACGCATGGTCTCAGGCTACGGTTCATGCGCAAGCGCCAACCACATTCTCATTGCTTCACTCACTTGCTTTTGCAGTGGTGATCTTCTCTGTGGGTACCTACTTTTTCCTATCGAGGGAGCGTGATTTTGCTGTCCGACTTTAATCACGAGCATCCCAAGTCATCTATCGCAGTCTCGGTACAAGGACTTGGTCTGACATATAAAACTTCCATTGATAAGAAGCCGACGTTAAAAGCGCGCATAAAGACTTTGGGGCGCGGGCGAAAGCACACGCGCATCGTCAATGCACTTGATGACGTCACATTAGATGTTCATTACGGCGCCGTACTGGGCGTTATCGGTTCTAATGGAGCCGGAAAATCAACTCTCATGCGAGTCATCTCGGGAATTATTCCTCCGACTCGTGGTCGAGTTGATGTCTACGGAAGTGTCAGCACACTTCTTGCACTCGGTGTTGGGTTCAATCCTTCAATGACTGGCCGCGAAAATGTTTACTTAGGTGGACTCGCAGCAGGAATGAGCAACGATGAGATTGATGCAAATTTCGAGGCAATTGCAGAGTTTTCCGAGTTGGGTGAGGCAATTGATGCACCCATGCGCACATACTCATCGGGCATGTATGCGCGCTTAGCGTTCTCCGTTGCAGCAATTGTGGAACCAGATATTTTGATTATCGATGAAGCCCTATCAACTGGTGATGCAAAGTTTAAAGAGAAATCTCTTAACCGTGTCAAAGAGCTCCGCTCTGCAGATCGTGCACTGATCTTGGTGAGCCATGCTTTAGCAACAATAGAAGATGTCTGTAATGAAGTGGTCTGGCTCAATAAGGGCAAGGTGATGTCAAGAGGAAAGCCTGCAGAGGTCATCGCCGAGTACCAAAAATTCCTCAATGTCAGAAAGAGCGCTTCCTCCGATGAGGATGTTTAATCTCAAGAGATTTGCCAAACTCTCCTCTCTCATCATCCTGACTACTCTCTTTACATCTCCGGCACGCGCAGTCGATATCCCTGCGAGCTTCTCATTTACAGGTTCTGGCTATGGCCATGGCGTCGGAATGAGCCAGATTGGCGGACGCGCTCGTGCTGTTGCAGGCGAGAGCGCCACTGCAATTTTGAAGTATTACTACAAAGATGTCGAAGTTCTTCCCGTTGTTGATACTGCGACTATTCGCGTCAATATTGGCCATCAGGTTAAAGGAATTATCTTTGCAGCAAATTCGCCGGGAACATCTCTTCATTTCTACCAAGGTGATTTGGCAATAACAGATACAACTACACCTATTCTTCAATCCTTTTCTCAGAAGAAAAAGGCAGGCCTCTCAATCTCTGTCGATAAGAAGAGCATTCAAGGAGTTCCTGGCAATCACTCTTCGTTAACTCTGCGATGGAGTGGTGGAACAACACCCGTTCTCACAATGACAAGCTCTACTGCAACAGAGCGTTTTCGATACGGCCAAGTGCAGATAAAGGTTGTTAAAGGCGCACTCGAAATCACCAACTCGCTTGCACTTCGTGATGAGTACCTCTTAGGAATAAGCGAAGTCTCATCATCGTGGCCTGCTGCTATGTTGGAAGCACAAACAATTGCATCTCGCAGCTACGCACTATCAAAAATGGGATCCATTAAGCCAGCGTGCGACTGTAATCTCTTTGCACATATTGCTGATCAGAATTTTGTTGGTTATGCCAAAGAAGCAGAGCCACGTTGGGGTGCAATCTGGCGAGCGGCAGTACTACGCACAATTGTCGATACCTCTACAGGTCTTGCAATCTTGGCTGGAGGAAGACCAATCCAGGCTTACTTCTTCTCATCTTCGGGAGGGGCCACTCAAACAAGTGCTGATGCATGGGGAGGCTTTACCTCGTATACACAATCCGTTCCCGATACTGCCAGTGTTCAAAGCGCACTCAACCCGCGCTTTGCAAATTGGAAGGCCAGCTCCACACAACAACTCGTTGCTGCAGCTTTTCGTCTTCCTGATGTCCTCACTCTAGAGATTCTCTCGCGCAATAGCGCTGGAGCGGTAACTTGGATTAAGGGCACATCTAGTGCCGGTGTCAGTCAGACGATTCGCGGAGATACCTTTAGAAGTAGGGCAAAGCTTCCTTCGCCTTGGTTTAACTTAGGCGCTTAAGAGTCTACTGAAACTTAATTTGCATGAAGGACGGAGTTTAATCCGCCCCAAGTTCCAGTGCGCATTACCGCTTCAAGCCCACCAGTAAGTGAGTTACGACGGAAGAGAAGATTACTTGCACCTGAAAGCGTTCCGGCTTTTACAACTTCTCCATCAGGAAGTGTGAGCTTTGCTGCAGCGGTGACATATGTTCCCGCTTCAATTACGCAGTTGTCTCCCAATGAAATTCCAAGACCTGAGTTAGCGCCAAGCAGGCACTTTTCTCCGATTGAGATTACCTCTTTACCGCCACCCGAGAGAGTGCCCATGATTGATGCGCCTCCACCAACGTCAGTGCCATCACCGACGATGACTCCGGCAGAGATGCGCCCTTCAACCATAGAAGCACCTAGCGTGCCGGCATTGAAGTTGATAAAGCCTTCATGCATGACGGTTGTGCCTGATGAAAGATATGCACCAAGGCGGACTCGATCAGCATCTGCGATTCGTACACCTGTTGGAACTACGTAATCGACCATTCGTGGGAATTTATCTACGCCATAGACTGCAATTGATCCGTACTTTGCTTTAAGGCGTGCTCTTGTTAACTCAAAACCATCTACAGCGCATGGGCCAACCGATGTCCATACAACATTTGCGAGAAGTCCAAAAATTCCGTCAAGAACCTGCCCATGTGGCTTTACAAGTCGGTGGGAGAGTAGGTGCAATCGAAGGTATGCATCAATTGCATCCTTTGGCGCTTCCTCAAGGTTGATTTCGATTGAAACAACCTCTCGGGTTACACCGCGTTCTTCATCTGCTTTCGCAAGAGCAGAAAGTGAGCTATCGGGTTGGCCTGCAAGTGCTCCGAGTGCTGGTTGTGGAAACCACACATCGAGAACAGTTGAACCTGAGAGTGTGGCAACGCCATGACCATGTGCGAGTTTTGACATGGCGCAAGAGTAACCCAAGGCCTATCCTCAGCCCCATGCGTATCGCCGTTTACTGCTCATCTTCACCATTAATTGATCAGAAATACATTGATCTCTCCTTCGATCTTGGGGCTGCTATAGCTCGCTCTGGTGCCGAACTCGTATCTGGCGGTGGATACATCTCATCAATGGGGGCAGTCTCACGAGGTGCGCGCAGCGAAGGTGGAAAGACAATTGGAATCATTCCGCAGAAGCTTGTTGATATCGAATTCGCAGATCATGACAACCATGAACTAGTTGTTGTTGACACGATGCGCACCCGTAAGGGAAAGATTGAAGAACTGGCAGATGCCTTTATCGCACTTCCTGGCGGCCTTGGCACCCTTGAAGAGCTGATTGAGATTTGGGTTGGACGCTACCTTGGCTTTCATCAGAAGCCGATTGTCATACTTGATCCATTCGGAATCTACGCAAAGTTACATGAATTAGTTGTAGAGCTTGAAAATGCACACTTTGTAAAAGAGGGCATGCGTAATCTTGTTCTCTGGGCTAGCACAATCGAAGAATCGCTTGCATTTATTGAAAGTCATCTCGAGCAGAAATGATTAATCACCTCTCACTATCCATTAAAATTCCTCGCTCTCAGGAAGAAACGTGGAAAGCCATTACAAATTGGCAGGATCAAAGTAATTGGATGCTGCAGACCAAGGTCTGGGTAACCAGTGATATTTCAGAAGGTGTCGGAACTAAGATTGCTGCAATCACTGGCCCTTTTAACAAAATCTATCCCCGAATGAAACACCTTGGTCTTCTTGACCTTATGGAGGTGACGCTATGGCAGCCACCAGCTCGATGCGATGTTCTTCACTATGGAGCAATCATTAAAGGCGGAGGCTCCTTTCAAGTCGAGGCTGTCAATTCTGAGTCATCAATTTTTCATTGGTCAGAAGAGATCACCGCTCCACGCCCCCTCTTCCTACTCGTAAAACCATTTATTCTCATCGGGGTAAGAATTTCTCTCGCACGTTTTCGCAACCAACTGGAGTAACCTCTATCCCTATGAAGCCGCTCGGGACGATTGCTGAACTCATCGCCTCGCTGCCTGAAGAGGAGCGCATCATCTTGTCTCTTCACTATCTCGCAGGAAAGAGCGTCAGTCAGATTGCTGCCACCCTCTCTGTTCCAGAGAAGGCGGTCATGACCGTGATTGAATCAGGAAAGGCGCGACTTACCTCCCAGCTCGGCCTATAAAGCGCCCCATTGCCCACAATTCATGCGTGGATTTGCAAAATCCCGATTTCCGTAAGGGGGGATAAGTGCGAGATACTTAGCGCATGGCAGCAATGAAACCCCGCACTGGTGATGGACCTATGGAAGTTACCAAGGAAGCTCGCTCACTCGTGATGCGCATTCCTCTCGAAGGCGGAGGTCGCCTTGTAGTAGAGCTCAACCCACAGGAGGCTAATAACCTCAGTGCAGCGCTCGAAGCAGCCGTCGCCCTTATTAAGAAGTAAGGTCTAAAGAAAATTCTCCATCGCGTTGAGCCCGATCTCGCCTCTATCCTTGAAGGCGATGTACTTGCAGTGGGCTATAGCAAGAGTGTCGATGGCGCAATTTCATTCCAGGGCAAGAGCTCACTCATTGCCTCGATAGAAAAGTTTTTTGAAATCAACCTCTTAGATGAAGTTGGCTTCTTCTCTCCCTCAGCAAAAGCAGGCGAACTCTTTGAAATCCCAGTTCTTCATGAGGACTCAGAGATAGATCGCATCTACCTTGTGGGCTTAGGCGACCTCTCGCTCACTTCGTATCGTGCAGCTGGCGCCGCAATTGGTCGCAAGGTAAAGAGCAAAGCCACTCATCTGATTTCCTTGATACCTTCAACTAAAGGTGAGGTAAAAGCACACGCTATATCAATGATTCTTGGTGCCTATTCATTTTCTATCAAGAGCGGAACAGCTGCAGAGATTCCAACTTTTTCAATTGCCACAAAGGAAGAGGCATCACTTGTTGAGGCCCGCTCTATTGCCCAGGCACTAGTAACAGCGCGAGATCTCATCCACACTCCTTCAAATATCAAAACCCCTTTGTGGCTTGCTGAAGAAGCGAAGAAACTTGCAGGCTCGAAGGGTTTGGGCATAAAAGTCTTAGCTGGAAAAGAGATTGCTCAATTCGGTGGCCTTGTTGCGGTAGGAGGATCTTCACCCAACCCAGGACCACGATTTATCGAGCTCTCCTATGTTCCTAAGAAACTTTCACAAGCTAAGGGGCGTGCAGCTGCCCTGCCCCATGTTGTGATTGTTGGAAAAGGAATCACATTCGATACTGGTGGAATTTCTCTCAAGCGTCCTTACGACATGATGGTTGCGATGAAGAGCGATATGGCAGGAGCAGCTGCAGCGCTTGCAACAATCTCTGCAATTGCAGATCTGCAACCAAATATTCGCGTGAGCGTTCTCATGATGTGTGCAGAAAATGCCCTCTCAGGTACATCTCAGCGCCCATCTGATGTTATTACCCAATATGGTGGAACGACTGTTGAAATTATCAATACAGATGCCGAAGGTCGTTTAGTTTTGGCTGATGGACTTGCATATGCAGATATCAATCTAGATCCTGATTATCTTGTTGATATCGCAACTCTCACAGGTGCAGCAACTCTTGGATTAGGCCGCCAATATGCAGCGATGTATACACGTGATTCTCGCCTTGCCCGCCAACTCTATGAGGTAGGCCAGAGCTCAGGTGAGCGTGTATGGCATATGCCACTGGTAGATGACTATGCCGATTCCCTCGATAGCGAAATTGCAGATCTCAATCACAACGCAAGTCATGCTGATTATTCAGCCGGTTCAGTGACTGCAGCCCTCTACCTCGAGCACTTTGTTGGCGATCGCCGTTGGGTTCACCTCGATATAGCCGGCACGGGGCGCAGCGAATCTGATTCTGGAGAAAATGTTAAGGGCGGAACCGGATTTGGCGTCCGATTGCTCGTCGATTGGATATTGTCCCTCTCATGATTATTGATCCGCACTCCTATGCAGAGGCCTTTATTGCCGAGGATGCGGTCAAGCAAGCCGCAAGAGCTCGTGGTGTAGAAATCGGTACACGAGATCTCACATCTGGCGCAGGTGCATACCTCTCATTCTTAGCTCAAATACTGAAAGCACAATCTGTTGTTGAAGTAGGAACAGGTTCAGGAGTCGGTTCTCTTTGGCTTCTCTCAGGAATGCTCCCATCAGGAACGCTCACATCAATAGATGACGAGATGGAACACAGTTCAATCGCACGCACAGCTCTTCTTGAAGCCGATATCGCACCAGCGCGATTTCGCCTCATTACCAATCCAGTGATGGAGGTAATGACAAAGCTGACAGATCGAGCATATGACTTAGTCGTATATCGCCACGATCCTGAAGATCTTCCCTATGCAATCTCTGAAGCATCAAGAATCCTTCGCAGTGGGGGAGTCTTTGTGATCGATAATTACTTTGGTGGTGGCAAGGTCTCAGATCCTGCTCAGCGAGATCCAAAGACAGTTGCACTTCGAGATGCAGGTAAGGCGCTAAGAGCAGATGTAGAAACCTGGTCAACGACTCTCATCCCTGTAGGCGATGGGTTGTTGTTAGCCTCAAAGTTATAGGAAAGTACAAGGATGAGTCAGTACGGAAATAATCCACAGTCCAATCAACCTTGGTGGGTAGCGCCTTCCGCGAAGTCAAAGTCAATCTCACTTCGAAGCGCAATTGCGGTTGCACTTATTGTCGGAGTTGTCGCAGGTGCATTTGGCGCAGCATCAAGTGGCTCACTCTTCGGTTACTCCACAAGGATTGCAACATCATCTTCGACAATTGAGCGCCCAGCTGATTCTGTTGCCGGTATCGCAAAGCGGGTACTTCCATCTGTTGTTTCAATTGAAGCAAATGGCGCTGATGGCGGTTCGACTGGATCAGGCTTTGTCATTGCATCCGATGGTTACATTCTGACAAATAACCATGTGATTGCCTCTGCAGTAACAAGCGGTGGTTCAATTACCGTTCGAATGCAAGATGGCAGCTCACATAAAGCCACTGTCATTGGCCGTGATGCCTCTTATGATTTGGCAGTTCTGCGAATCTCAAAGCGCAATCTTGTCGCCCTCGTCTTTGGAGATAGCGAGAAGGTGCAGGTTGGCGATTCAGTTCTCGCCATTGGTTCACCATTAGGACTATCGGGCACTGTGACACTTGGCATCATTAGCGCGAAAGACCGTGCGGTGACAGCGGGAGAAGATCCCACCCAGAATTCCTTTATCAATGCTCTTCAAACTGATGCTGCAATTAATCCTGGAAATTCAGGAGGACCTTTGGTCGATGCCACAGGTGCAGTCATTGGAGTTAACTCAGCAATCGCAACTCTTGGTAGCGCATTTGGTTCACAGACTGGATCAATTGGTCTTGGATTTGCGATTCCAATCAATCAAGCACGCAAGACTGCAGAGCAGTTAATCAAGACTGGAAAGTCCACTTATCCAATCATTGGAGTGTCAGTGGATATGAACTTCGCCGGAGAAGGCGCTCAGATCTCTACCAAGAGCAACGCAATTCTCAAGGATGGACCGGCTTCAAAGGTGGGTCTCAAACCTGGCGATGTCATTACCCAGCTCGGCGATCGCACCATCCGAACAGCAGAGGAGCTCATTGTTGCTGTTCGCTCCTATGATGTGGGAGATCAGGTGAAGCTGACCTATATCCGTGATGGCAAGAGCTACACAGTTACGCTCACGCTGACAGCAGGCAAGTAGAGCGATAAGGTTCGGATATGTTCCTAGACTTTGGCGGTGGAGAGCTCTTTGGCTTAGCAATTCTTGCCATGATTCTTGTGGGTCCAGATCGACTTCCTAAGCTGGCTAGTGATGCAGCGAAGATGGTTAAGAAGTTACGTAAGTTAGCCACATCTGCAACAAATGAACTCAAAGGCAACCTTGGTCCAGGTTTTGAAGATCTTAAGCCAGCAGATCTGAATCCAAAGACTTTTGTGAAGAAGCAGATCGAATCCGCGCTCGATGATTCAACTCCTAAAAAGAAGCGTCCAGAGAGCGTAATCGATCCAGATCTCCTATGAGCAAAAACCCTCCAGTTCAAGAAGAAGCAATTCAAGAAGCTCTCTCAAAAGTCAATGATCCAGAGCTGCACCGTTCCATCACTGAATTAGGAATGGTTCAATCGATTGCAATCAAAGGCGATCGAGTTGATCTCACAATTCTGCTGACCATTTCAGGCTGTCCGATGAAAGATCGCCTGACCAAGGATATTGAAGCTGCAGCACTTACCGTGCCGGGAGTCTCCACTGTCATCATCACTTTTGGTGTGATGAGCGAAGAACAACGCGCAAACATCAAGAAGCTACTTCGCAATGGACGTGAAGCATTTATTTCATTTGCCCAAGCAGATTCACTCACACGCGTCATCGGAGTTGCTTCAGGCAAGGGGGGAGTAGGTAAGTCCTCACTCACCGCCAACCTTGCAGTAGCTGCAGCAAAGAAGGGTCTTCGTGTCGGAATCCTCGATGCAGATGTGTATGGTCACTCGATCCCACGTCTGATGGGCCTTATTGGCCAGCGCCCGACGGCAATCGATCAGATGTTTATTCCACTTGAGGCCCACGGGGTCAAAGTGGTTTCAATGGAGATGTTTAAGCCAGATAGAGCAGATGCCATTGCATACCGTGGTCCTCTTCTCCATCGAGTTCTGGAGCAACTTCTCTCTGATGCATACTGGGGAGATCTCGATATTCTCTTTATCGATCTTCCGCCAGGAACTGGAGATTTGGCCATTTCCCTAGGTCAATTGATTCCTACCTCTGAGATTATTGTGATTACGACACCACAAGTTGCAGCAGCTGAAGTTGCAGAGCGCGCAGGACGTATTGCACACCAAATTCATCAACGAGTAATCGGCGTTATTGAAAATATGTCCGCAATTTCTTGCCCTAAGTGTGGTGAAGAGATGGCTCTATTTGGAACCGGTGGCGGTGAGGAAACTTCAGCACGACTAACGACATTGGTGGGTGCAGATGTTCCTCTGATGGGCAAAGTTCCATTCAATACAGATCTCCGTGAAGGCGGAGATGCAGGTGCTCCTGTTGTGATCTCTGCACCAGAAAGTCAGAGCGCAATTGCAATTGCAGAGATAGTCGAGAAGCTTGTGATCCGCCAGGGTTCTTTACTTGGTGTCAGACTCGGGCTTGCGTAACTCTTCAACGATTTCTTTAGCAAAATCCTCAAGTTCACTACGCAGGTAATCGCGAGTTGAAACTTCGCCTAGTGCAATTCGCAAGCTAGCAAGTTCACGTGTGAGGTATTCGGTATCTGCAATATTTCTATCACCGCGCGCACGATCTTCATTAAGAGCAATGCGATCGCGGTCTGCCTGGCGATTCTGTGCGAGCAAGATGAGGGGAGCTGCATAGGATGCTTGCAAAGAGAGAATAAGTGTCAAGAAAATAAATGGATACTCATCCCAGCGAAGATTCACCGGAGCTAGAACGTTCCAGAGCACCCAGCCAAATACAAAGATAGTCATATAAACAAGGAACTTGGCGGTGCCCAAGAATCGTGCGAATCGCTCAGAGAGACGACCAAATGCCTCTGGATCGTAATTTGCTCGAAGTGAACGACGAGTCTCACGAGGAGTATCTAGCCCGTTGTTGCGTGCCATTGTTATGCCTCCACGTTCTTTAAATCAAAATCTTCTGCAAAGCTAGTATCGATATTCTCGAGAGCAGCTGTAGTCGCTGCTGAATCTCTATGGTCATGACGCCAGTTCTCTGGCAAGAGATGGTCGAGCACATCGTCAACTGTGACAGCTCCAAGGAGTCGATCATTTGCATCGATAACTGGCAGTGATAGCAAGTTATAGCTAGCTAAGTATGAGGCAACCTCATGCAGAGATGCATCAGGATTAACACCTTGTGTGTTGGTATCAACAATTGAACCAAGAAGAGTCGATGGCGGCTCGCGCAGTAGTCGCTGGTAATGAACCATGCCGATAAATCGCCCAGTTGGAGTCTCTAGTGGTTGGCGACAGATGAATACTTGTGAGGCAAGAGCTGGAGAGAGTTCGCTCTTTCGAACTGCAGCCAGTGCATCTGCAACAGAGTAATCAGCAGACATCACAATTGGCTCAGTCGTCATCATTCCACCGGCTGAGTAATCCTCATAAGTCATAAGACGGAGAACATCTTCTGCGTCTTCAGGGTCCATTAACTCAATGAGCTCTTGAGCACGCTCTTCTCCGATTTCGCGCAATAGATCTGCAGCATCATCTGGGTCCATCTCCTCAAGAACGTCTGCAGCTCTCTCGCCTTCGAGTTGATCTAGAAGAGCTACTCGCTCTGCCTCATCCATCTCTTCAATAACATCGGCAAGGCGCTCATCATCGAGTGCGCGAGCAACTTCTACTCGACGCTTGGGGGATAAATCTTGAAATACTGCAGCTAAATCTGCCGCACGTAATGTGCTTAGAGTTGAGAGAAGGTGAGTTGCGCCCTGATTGCTCTCTTGAGAGGCAAAGCCAGTGAGCTCTTCCCATGCAACGGTAGAGGTAGCGCCTTTGCGGCGAAGTCCTCGGCCCTTTCGCATGACATGCACCTTGGTAATGAGCCAATCTCCATTGCGAGATAGCTCCATTCCCATATCTTCAACAACGACTGATTCGGCGCCGTCAACTACTACAACAGATCGATCCAAGAGATCGCCCAGAACGAGAATCTCTCCTACTCGAGTTTCAAAACGACGCATATTAAGCAAGCCAGTAATGACGACCGCTCCGGATTCAATCGAAGTGACTCGAGTGATTGGAACAAAGACGCGCCTGCGTAGTGGAACCTCGACAACGAGACCGAGAATTCGAGGAGGTTGATTATTGGTGCGAAGGGTCGCGACAGCATCGCGCACCTTACCTACTGGGTCTCCGTTGGGATCAAAGACTGCAGTTCCTGCAAGGCGGGCGAGAAAGACTCGAGTCATTCCATTTCCGCTCATGGGCTAAGGGTATCGGCTACCTTTGTCGCATGTCCGCCAGTAAAGCAATCCCTCATCGCTCGGATCTAGTCAGATTAGGGGTTGGAATCCTGGGAATCGGCTCATCTGGCCCCCTTATCGCCCTGAGTACTATGCCTATTCTCTCCCTTATCTTCTGGCGAAATCTTGGTGGATCTCTAGTAACACTTCCCTTCGCCCTCAGGCATTCACTCAATCGCACAGGTGCGAAGTGGTCTGTTCTTGCAGGAGTTCTCTTAGCGCTTCACTTTATTGGCTTCTTTCTTGCAATGCGACTTACCAGCGTTGCAGCAGGAACAGCCCTTGTTGCTTTGCAGCCAATTTTTGCAAGCCTCTTTGTTAAATTCACTGGCGGAGATATTCACTCTCGAGCATGGCTTGGAATGGTAATTAGTTTCTCGGGAGTGCTACTTATCTCAGGAATAGATTTATCTCTCAACAGAGAGCAATTTCTGGGAGATGTCGCTGCAGTGATTTCTGCGGCACTTGCAGCTGCATACATGATTGTTGGATCTAAAGCGCTCAAGACGCTAGAGACCACAAGCTATACATCAATTTGTTATGGAGTCTGCGCTCTCACCGCACTACCTTTTGCAATTATCAATGGAGATGAGATTTTCAACTTTGCAATTCGAGAGTGGTGGATATTGCTCGGCCTCATTGCAGGTGCGCAGATATTGGGGCATTCAATGTTTAACGCCGCCCTTAAGCGCGTTTCACCAGAAGTAGTTTCCCTTATTGTCTTCTTTGAAGTACCTGTTGCTGCGATTCTTGCAAAGATCTTTAACATTGGACTTCAACCAACAGGTGCAATCATCCCTGGAATCGTCATTATTCTCATAGGATGCACACTTGTAGTCTTGCGGACAAGACCTGATAAAGAGAGCGTGGAAGCGATGGTGCAAGAGTGATCGATCTTCATACACATACAAGTTATAGCGATGGGACAGATTCACCACTAGAACTTGTGAAGAAAGCGGCATCTTCTGGAATCACTGTTCTTGGTCTTGCAGACCATGACACAACTTCAGGTTGGCAAGAAGCCATTGATGCACTCCACGGCGATCTTGCACTCGTCCTCGGAGCTGAGATTTCATGTTTAACAGAGGATGGCATCGCCGTCCATATGTTGGGTCTTCTCTTTGATGGCCAAAATCAACCGATGCAGCAACTCCTCGCCGATTCGCGCGATACACGAATTCCACGTATGAAGAAGATGATTGAAAACCTTCAAGGTGCAGGCTATGAAATCACTTTAGAAGATGTCCAGGCACATACTCCTGAGGGCGCAACCGTGGGACGCCCGCATCTTGCCGATGCTCTTGTGACAAAGAAGATTGTGAAAAGTCGCGATGAAGCCTTTACCGATCTCCTCAATAATGATTCTCCTTTCTATGTCACGCATCTCTCGCCTACACCTGAGGATTCAATTCGAGCGATAATCGCTGCAGGGGGAGTGGCTGTGATCGCTCATCCATTTGCATCCAGACGTGGGCAAGTGATTAATGAGAATACCTTTACATCTCTGGTTGAAGCAGGTCTTCATGGCATTGAGGTTTATCATCGAGACCATAGCAGCGATGAGCGCGACCAACTGATTGCCGTGGCACGTTCGCTCAATTTAGTAATGACTGGATCTAGCGATTACCATGGAACCGGAAAACTTAATTCACTGGGGGAGAACACCACTCATCCAGCAGAATGGGAACGTTTAGAGGCGATGGCAAGTCAGAGAAGAGTTGTAAGACGATGAATACTGTAAGCACAATGACATTTGCCGTACAGGCATTTGTTACCCTTTTGGTTATTTTTGATCCACCAGGGGCAACACCGATTTTTCTTGCTCTCGTTTCAAAGAAGAGCCCGAAAGAACGTACGCGCCTTGCATGGCAGGCAGCTGGTGTTTCGCTATTTGTAATTGCCACCTTTGCAATTTTCGGTCAGGTAATCCTTGATTACATGCACGTCTCTATTGAGGCATTACAGGCCGCCGGAGGATTGCTGCTTTTATACGTCTCACTTCAATTACTTACCGGAACTTCTAGCGAGCAAGCCAGCGAAGGTACCAATATTGGAATGGTCCCACTTGGCACACCGCTACTTGCTGGTCCTGGTGCAATTGTTGCCACAATGATCTTTGTGCAGCAGGCAGATACTAATTCGAAGATGGGAGCGTTAGTTCTTGCCATTGTTGCAGTTCACCTAATTATTGGAATCATTTTGATGCTTTCAACGAAGGTGCTCTCGATTATTAAAGAGTCTGGAGTAACTCTTCTTGCGCGTATTGCAGGATTACTGCTTGCAGCGATTGCCGTACAGATGCTGGCGGATGCTATAAAGGTATTGGCTAGCTAGTTTTAATTGGCGGGCTAGTTATCTGAGATGCGCTTGGTGCGAGTTCGCACACGTGCGCTCTTCTCGCGAGGGGCTTTCTCTTTAGCGGCAACTGGTGCATCTGAGCGCTTACGTGCAGGTCGCACGCTCTTTGCAGGAGCATCTACCTTCTTAGCTGCCACCATTCGACCTGATGCATCACGAGGGATGCTGAGGGCTTCGTAGAGGTGATCAGAGGATGAGTAAGTTTCAATGGGTTCAGGAAGTCCAAGCTCAAGTGCTGTATCAATCATCTTCCATCTAGCAAGCTCATCCCAATCCACAAATGTGACTGCGATTCCATCTGCGCCAGCTCGAGCTGTGCGACCGATTCGGTGGACATAGGTCTTCTCATCTTCAGGGCATTGAAAGTTGATTACGTGGGTGATTCCATCAACATCGATACCGCGAGCTGCTACATCTGTTGCAATCAGAACGTCACGCTTACCTGATTTAAAGTCATTGAGCGCCTTTTCGCGCGCACTCTGCCCAAGATCTCCGTGGATAGATGAAGCGTTATAGCCGCGCTCTACGAGATCATCTGCAGTCTTTTGTGCAGTGCGCTTTGTGCGACAGAAAACAATTGTGGGACCGCGACCCTCGGCTTGAAGAATGCGCGCAAGCATCTCTGTCTTATCCATTGCATGAGCACGGAATACGTACTGCTTAATGCGCGGAACAACGCGACCCTCATCTTGCGAATCTTGGGTCCGAATGTGCATGGGCTGATTCATAAATCGGCGTGCAAGGGCGATGATGTCGCCAGGCATAGTTGCAGAGAAGAGCATTGTCTGCTGGCGGGCAGGTGTTGAAGTGAAAATCTTCTCTACATCAGGCAAGAATCCCAAATCGAGCATTTCATCAGCCTCATCTAACACAACGCGAGTTACCTTTGAAAGCTTGAGCTTTCCTTGGCGATAGAGATCGAGAAGGCGCCCTGGAGTTCCAACAACGATTTCAACGCCAGATTCGAGCGCCTCAATCTGCGGCTCAAATGCACGTCCACCATAAACAGCGAGTGTGCGAATCCCGCGAGAATGTGCGAGCTCCTCAATATCTTTTGTTACCTGCACACAGAGTTCGCGCGTAGGAACAACGATGAGTGCTTGCGGTGAACCCTTAGCCTCAAGGCCTTCCCACTCAGAATCTTGTGGCGCAATAACTCGCTCGATGACAGGAATACCAAAGGCGAGTGTCTTGCCAGTTCCAGTCTTTGCCTGCCCGATTACATCTCCATCTGCGAGTGCAATTGGAAGAACCATCTCTTGAATGGCAAAGGGTGCAAGGAAGCCGTGGAGGTGAAGTGAATCAATAGTCTCTTTACGTAATGGAAGTTCAGCGAATGAAAGACTCACTTATAGGGCGCCAAATCCGACGCGACGTTCAACTGGCTCACCGATTTCGATATAGCCAATCTTTGCCGCTGGCACGAGGATCTCGTGGCCACGGATATCTGTCAGAGTCAGCGGTGTGTTGTTGGCTAGAGCGGCAGTAAATGCGCTCTTGATCTCATCAGGTGTTGAGGGGCACTCAAAGGAGAGTTCGCTTGAAACATCTGTAACAGCGATTCGTACTTGTGATGATTTCTCATTCTTCTTGGTGCTCATGTGGGTAATTCTATTGGTTAAAGCTCAGTGCGGGGAAATCCAGAGATGCCTCGCCACATGAGGTTCTCCACGAGCTCCATCGCCTGTTGGCGGGTGAGCTTGCTATCGCGCTCGAGCCAATGGCGAGCAGTAACCTGCGTCATACCAATGAGGCCAATACCGAGCAACATCGCTGCCTCCTTTGGAAGACCAGTGTCATTTGAGATAACACCACTTACCGCAGCTGCGCAGTCGTAGGTCATTCGATTGAGACGCTCTGCCACTTGAGGTTCAACACTCATATCGCTTTCAAAGAGAAGTCTGAATGCTTCACCTTCATTTTCAATAAAACTAAAGTAGGCATCGATCGTTGCATGAACGCGAAGAGCGTTATCTGGTGTAGATGAAATAGCTTTTTGAATTTCATAGACAAGTGAGTCAATATGCAAATCCAGAACAGCGAGATAGAGATCTAGCTTTGAAGGAAAGTGCTGATACAGAACCGGCTTGCTGACATTTGCGCGATCTGCAATTTCATCCATCGCTGCAGAGTGATAACCAGCGGCTGTGAAAACCTCGAGAGCTGCACTGAGAAGAATCGCTCGTCGCTCATCGCGAGGCAGTCTTGCCTTGTCTCCACGGGCCTGTGAATTCTGCGAATTACTTGCATCTGTAGCGCTCATTGGCGAGATTCTACTCGACTCTTACCTGAATTGGCGAGGGTGCAACAGGTACGGCAGAATCCAGCCATGAAGACTCCACCATTAGTTCTGCCAGGTGCACCACTGACAGTTGAAGAGGTGCGTCGATATAGTCGACATCTGATCATCCCTGACGTTGCAATGGCGGGACAGCAGCGCATGATGAATGCAAAAGTACTCTGCGTTGGCGCAGGTGGCCTCGGTTCGCCAGCTCTGATGTATCTTGCAGCAGCAGGAATCGGAACTCTCGGAATTGTCGAATTCGATACAGTCGATGAATCAAATCTCCAACGTCAAATCATTCACGGCCAATCAGATATTGGAAAGAGCAAGGCTGAAAGCGCTCGCGAGAAGATTGCAGAAATCAATCCTTATGTAAAGGTTGTGACTCATGAAACTCGTCTAGATAACTCCAATGTCATGGAGATCTTTGCGCAGTACGACATCATTGTTGATGGAACAGATAACTTTGCTACCCGTTACCTTGTTAACGATGCCTGTGTGCTACTAAAGAAGCCATATGTGTGGGGTTCTATATATCGCTTTGATGGTCAGGCAAGTGTCTATTGGGCCGAATACGGTCCTTGCTATCGCTGCCTCTACCCAGAGCCTCCGCCTCCAGGAATGGTTCCAAGCTGCGCTGAAGGAGGAGTGCTTGGTGTTCTCTGCGCAACAATCGGTTCTATCCAGACAACCGAGGCGATTAAGGTCATTACAGGCATTGGAGAGTCACTGATTGGCTCACTCATGATTTATGACGCACTTGAGATGGAATTTCGCAAGGTTAAAATCCGTAAAGATCCAAATTGCCCAATCTGTAGTGAAAATCCTCGGCAGACAGCGCTGCTTCCTGACTACGAAGCATTCTGTGGAGTTCTATCTGATGCGGCGCAAGAGGCAAGCACAGGTTCAACAATTACCGTGCAAGAGCTTCAGTCAAAGATGGATAAGAAGGACGATTTCTATCTCATCGATGTTCGAGAGCCAAGTGAGTTCGAGATAGTTCGTATTCCAGGTTCTCATTTGATTCCAAAGCAGGGATTTATCGATGGAACCGCGCTCTCTTCTCTTCCGCAAGATAAGCCGATCATCCTTCACTGCAAGAGTGGTGTGAGATCTGCCGAGTGTCTTGCAATTCTAAAGAGTGCAGGCTTTGCCGATGCCTCACATGTAAGTGGTGGAGTCATTGCTTGGGCAAAGCAGATCGATACATCCCTTCCGGTCTACTAATGAGAAAGTACAGCGGATATCGCGCACTCTTAGTTCATGCTCATCCTGATGATGAGACGATTAACAACGGCGCCACGATGGCGATGTATGCAGCACTTGGTGCAGAAGTCACTCTTGTAACCTGCACTCGAGGTGAAGAGGGTGAAGTTCTCATTGACGACCTTGCCCATTTAGCTGCAGCACACGATGATACTTTGGGCGCCCATCGCGAGGTAGAGCTTGCAAATGCAATGACAGCGTTGGGTATTTCAGATTATCGATTTCTTGGCGCACCGGATGTTAAGTATCGCGATAGCGGCATGATTGGCACTGCGCCAAATGAGCGAGAAGATTGCTTTTGGAAAGCTAACCTCTCTGAGGCAACTGCACAGATGGTGGCAATCATTGAAGAAGTCAGACCCCATATCTTAATTACCTATGATGAGATAGGTGGTTATGGTCATCCGGATCATATTCAGGCGCATCGAGTTGCTATGGCTGGGGCAGAATCTGCCCAATGGAAGATTCCAAAGATTTATTGGAATGTCATGCCGCGATCTGTTATTCAAGAAGGTATCGATGCAATGAGAGCAATCGGTTCAGACTTTATGGGCGTTGAAAGCGCTGATGATCTTCCCTTTGCAAAGGATGACTCATTTGTAACCGCACATATCGATGGCAACGATTATGTTGATGCGAAGATGGATGCAATGCGTGCCCACGGCACACAAATTGCCGTGGATGGTCCATTCTTTGCCCTCTCCAATAATTTAGGGCTACAAGTTTGGGGTAATGAGTACTACACACTCGTCCGTGGCGAAAAATCTGAACCATTTGATGAAAAGGGTCGAGAGACCGATCTCTTTGCGGGAATCTCGCTCTAGATGCAATACCTCAAGGCAATAGTCATCGGAGTAACTGCTGCGATTGTTGCAACGCTTCTCCACCAGAGTCTGCAGCCATGGGGACTGCTGCTTGGTCTTGTGTTTACATACTTTTCTGTGTGGTGGGTTGGTCGAGAAAGTGGCAAGAAAAGATTTAAGGCTCTGGCATCAGCTATGTGGTTGGCGGTAATTATTCGTGCAGGCACGTTAGGTGAAGGTCAAGAGATTCTCGTTATTGGAGATAAGGCTGGAACCGCGCTACTGCTATTGGGCACTCTCACTGTATTTCTTGCAACAGTTCGACGAATTTAAGCTTTCTTGTCGTTGGGTGTTATCCCTAAAGCAATGAGTTGATCTCGAAGGCGATCACTCTCACTCCAATTACCTGCAGCACGTGCAGCGCTACGTGCATCAATTAATTGTTGAACTTCATCAGAGATAACTTCTTCTGCTGGAGCGCGGTCAAGATCGAGGCCTAAGACTTGATCTGCGAATAGAAATATCGCTCTCTTGTCTTGGCTGCCATATGCAGAATCCTTTTCTATCGCACGAAGGCGAATGATCGCTTTAGGTGTGTCGAGATCATTCATCAAATGTGCTCGAATCTCAGAATCGACCTTCACCTCATTCGAAGATCCCCAAGTATTCATAGCAGTGCGCCATCTTGAAAGAGTCGCATCTGCCGCTTTCAGATTCTGCCAAGTCATATCAATCTGTGAGCGATACCTATTCTCCAAAAGTGCCAATCGAAGTGAGAGTGGATCTAAGCCTGCATCGATAAGAGAGGAGACAAGGAGTACATTTCCAGCGCTCTTTGACATCTTTCGCCCCTCAAAGAGGAGATGCTCACCGTGTACCCAGTGGCGGACGACTTCAGATTGTGCCAATGCATTTGTCTGTGCTCGCTCGTTTTCGTGATGAGGGAAGCGAAGATCGATTCCACCCACATGAATATCAATTGCTTCTCCGAGAAGTTCAAGTGACATCGCACTACATTCAATATGCCAACCTGGAAAACCAGCACCCCAGGGTGAGTCCCAGACCATTTCACTACGGTTGCCTGCAAGCTTCCACAGGGCCCAATCTGCATGAAATCTCTTGCCACCATCACCGCTGTACTCATAACGATGGCCAGGTTGAAGTTGATCTAATTTATTGCCACTGATGTATCCATACTCAGCAGCACTTCGTGCATCGAAATAAACATTGCCATCCTCGCCCACATAAGCTGCGTTGAGTTCAACTAAACGAGAGACCGAGGTGATGATCTCATCAATCTTCTCACTTGCTCTCGGATAGAAATCGACGGGAAGAATATTTAGTCGCGCTAAGTCTTCATGAAAGCGAGACTCATACTTACGAGCAATCTCCAGAGCGCTCAGAGATTGACTCTTAGCCTCTTCAAGAACTTTATCTCCACCTTCGCTATCGGCGACAAGATTTTCAGCCATATGCCCCACATCGGTGATATTGGATACCGACAAAGTCTCGATTCCATTGAGTGCAAGTGATCGTCGAATTAAGTCAGTCAGCAAGAAGGTGCGCATATTTCCTATGTGGGCATCGCGATAGACAGTAGGGCCACATGAGTAGATGCGAATTAATTCACCTGCGATAGGAACGCTCTTGCGCGCAGCGGTGTCGTAGATATGAAAGATGGGATTTTCAAGATTGCCAGGTGTAAAGACAGGAACTACCCGAAAGAAGGCAATATCGTCAGGGTTGAACTCTGCCACTTCGCCATTTCGACGAATCAGCTGATTCTCACTCTTCAAGACTCCCAAGAGATCCCTGAAGCCATCGCCATCACGCAGGCGAATCGAGACGCGCTTACCTAAGGCTGCGCGAAGTTCGCCATGAGTATCCATTAGATAACCATAATCGTGCAGAGTGGTGGTTGCGGGGTTAGAATTACCGCCTGGCTTCAACCAATCGTGGAGTCGCAACTGTAAAGAGGAGGCCCTTCGTGACCTATGTGATCGCCCAGCCGTGTGTGGATGTCAAAGATAAGTCTTGTCGTGAAGAGTGCCCCGTAGATTGCATCTACGAAGGCTCACGCATGCTCTATATCCAGCCAGATGAGTGCGTTGATTGCGGTGCTTGTGAGCCTGTATGTCCAGTAGAAGCTATCTATTACGAAGATGACGTTCCTGGTCAGTGGCAGGATTATAAGAAGATCAATACAGAATTCTTTGTTGAGCTTGGCTCTCCAGGAGGCGCATCAAAGGTGGGGGAGACAAACTCAGACCACCCAGATGTCAGCGCACTTGGCCCACAAGCTTCCTGATTTTCCATGGGATGCGCTCGCTCCCTACGGAGTGAAAGCGCGTACTCATTTAGATGGTGCAATCGATCTCTCTGTAGGTACACCTGTCGATCCAACTCCTGAATTTATTCAGGTTGCACTAGCCGATGCAGCTAACTCTCCTGGATACCCAGTGACTATGGGAACTCCAGAGTTACGCGCTGCACTTACTGAATGGGCAAAAAGCAGCCTTGGTGCAACTGGTGACTTTGGAGTCCTTCCACTTATTGGCTCGAAAGAGTTTGTTGCATGGCTGCCAACCTTTCTACAATCAAAGAGAGTTCTCTATCCAGAAGTTGCCTATCCAACTTACTTGGTGGGTGCACTTCTCTCTCAATCTGAGGCCATCCCAGTTGGAATTGATGCATCACTGTGGCCGCAGGCAGATTTAGCGTGGGTTAATTCGCCATCCAATCCAACCGGTCGCGTGCATTCGCCATCTGAATATGAGACGGCAATTAATTGGTCGCGCGCAACGGGTGGTGTTGTCGTCTCTGATGAGTGTTATCTCGAGTTTGGAAAAACGAAAACTCCAACTTCGATTCTCGCCCATACTGGTGGAGACAATACAAACATCCTTGCAGTGCACTCTCTTTCAAAGCGCTCAAACCTTGCGGGTTATCGCGCCGCATTTGTTGTTGGAGACCCCACCCTCATCGCAGAAATTCTTGAAGTGCGCAAACATGCAGGAATGATGGTTCCACTTCCTGTGCAGAAAGCGATGATTGCTGCACTCTCTGACTCTGTTCATGTTGCACAGCAACGGGCGCGCTATAACGCACGTAAGGATCTCCTGACTCCAGCCCTTGAAGCAGCAGGTTTCTCCATTGATTTCTCTGAAGCCGGCCTCTATCTCTGGGCAACTCGTAACGAGGATTGCTGGCAATCAGTTGATTGGCTGGCCTCACTCGGCATCCTTGCAACTCCCGGAATCTTCTATGGAGATGGCACACATATTCGCATTGCAATGACAGCAACAGATACTCAGATCAGTGAAGCTGCAGCACGCATCCTGGCTGCAGTTAAGGCATAGCGATGGCTCTGGGCATTTTGCTTGTCGGTGGTTATGGCACACGATTGAAGCCTTTAACCTCGGAGTCACCGAAGCCCATGCTTCCTGTCGCGGGACTTCCAGTGACGGAACACCAAATTCTTGCTGCCAAGAAAGCTGGAATCCACACACTTGTTCTTGCTACCTCCTATCTCTCTGAAGTCTTTACGCCTTACTTTGGAAATGGATCTCGTTGGGGTATAAAGATTTTGTATGCCGTTGAGAAGGAGCCCCTTGGTACAGGAGGTGCTATTCGCAATGCTGCAGAGCTATTAGATCTTGCCACGCATCACGATGAACCAATTGTGATTTTTAATGGAGATGTCCTCAGCCGCCATTCAATTGCAGATCAGATTGCGTTTCATCAATCAAAAGGCGCAGCTGCAACTTTGCACCTTATTGAAGTTGAAGATGCACGAGCATTTGGTTGCGTACCAACTGATAGCGAGGGTCGAGTCACTGCTTTCTTGGAAAAGATGGATAACCCTGTTACCAACTCGATCAATGCCGGTTGCTATATCTTCCAGCCATCTGTTATTTCTAATATTCCTCTCGGAAAAGTTGTCAGCATCGAACGCGAGACCTTCCCTGCTCTAGTAGCAAGCGGCCAGCCAGTCTTCGGATATAAAGAACAGGCCTACTGGCTGGATGTGGGAACGCCAGCTGCCCTCTTTAAGGGATCGCGCGATCTGATTGAGGGAGATTTTCAAGCTATGGCTGATTGCGCCATCGACTCCACCGCCACCATTTCTGGAAAGAGCTCCCTTGGAAGAGGGGTCTTCGTAGCTGCAGGAGCGGTGATTGATAACTGCATCATTGGAGATGGAGTCTCTATTGGCGAGGGCGCCCAGCTACGTAATTGCTTTATCTTTCACTCAACCGATATTGCAGCAGGTGTGATTGAGAGCGAGAAATATCTCTCAACTACCCTTTCTGAGCCTATAAATCTTTAAAAAGTCGATTTTTGAGCGTATCTGACCAGCCTTTCTGACCCCGCGGGGTTGACTTACAGGGATTACATGGGTGTAATTCACTCCTATACGGCCAACAAGCCACTCACGGTTTGCGCCATTAGTTCTGCAAGGAGATTCGACGAATGCCGATCCGCCCAGAAGGTTTCTCAACAAGTAAGTCATCAGCCCCTACGGCTGGACCAACAATTCAGCTCGCAAGCGGCGAGAACATGGAGCTCTCCTGGCAGGAGCGCTCACTTTGTGCACAGACTGATCCCGAGGCCTTCTTCCCAGAAAAGGGTGGCTCTACTCGCGAGGCTAAGCGCGTCTGCCAATCATGCGATGTTCGCCAGGAATGTCTTGAATACGCCCTTGCTCACGATGAGCGTTTTGGTATTTGGGGTGGACTTTCAGAGCGCGAACGTCGTCGTCTAAAGCGTCGCGCGTAAAGAGCTCTCGCTCTCGCTACGAGACGAAGAAGAGCTAGGAAGCCAAGAATGAGCAATCCGCGGATCACCGCTCTCCTTGTGGTGCACGATGGAGCAACATGGCTTCCCGAAGTTGTCGCATCTATTGCCTCACAGAATCTTGCCGCAGATCAAATCCTTGCAATAGATACAGGTTCTAACGATGCCTCCGCCAAGCTACTCAAAGGCGCTCGCATTCCAACAATTACATTAGATCGCACCACATCATTTGGAAAAGCAATCAGCTTCGGCCTTTCGCAGCTACCTCCATCAATTGAAGGCCAAGAAGAGTGGCTCTGGATTCTCCATGATGATTGTGCACTAGACCCACGTGCACTCGAAGAGTTGCTTGCCGCTGTTGAATGTCGCCCAAACATTGCAATGGCTGGACCAAAACTTCTTGGATGGCATGATCGCACACACCTTCTTGAAGCAGGAATTTCAATTGCAACAAATGGTTCACGATGGACTGGACTTGAGCCCCATGAATACGATCAAGGTCAGCGCGATGGAACACATGAAGTTTTATCAGTTAGTACAGCAGGTGCGTTGATTCGCCGTGACGTATTTGAAGAACTCGGTGGTTACGATCCCAACCTTGAACTCTTTAGAGATGACGTTGACTTTGGCTGGAGAGCGCACGCAGCAGGTTATTCAGTACTTGCTGTGACTTCAGCAATTGGTTACCACGCACAAGCTGCTTCATCTGAACGTCGTGCGATTGATATCGAAGGTGCGCCACTACATCGCCCACTTCTGCTTGACCGCCGAAACGCAGCATATGTATTGCTTGCAAATTCTTCCTGGTGGCGATTGCCGCTGTTGGCACTTCAACTCCTTAGCGGCGCAGTTCTTCGCTCAATCGCCTTCCTCTTTGCAAAATTGCCAGGCTATGCCAGCGATGAAATTCTTGCGATTGCATCGCTGCTTATTCATCCGGGCGAACTTCTTGCCGCGCGAAAATCTCGCCGCGCTCAACGATTAGTCTCTTCGAGCAATGTTCTTCAATTCATTCCTTCACGATGGACTCAACTACGAAGTGGCGTCAGCCGAAACATAGAGAATTTACGAGTAAGAATTTTCCCCGATGAGATTGATGAAAGCGCTCCTGCTTTGAGCGATCTCGAGATCAATGAGGATGAAGAGATTCTCTCTCCCTTGCCTGGCAATCCTTGGAAATCTCTCCTAACTCGGCCTTTCATCATTGCACTCATTGCTTTGGCGATTCTGACATTTGGCTGGACTCGACATCGTCTGGGTGCAATATCTGGCGGAGCACTTGCAGTCTCTCCTGAAGGTGCGGGAGATCTCATTAAGTTCTTTACCGAGAGTTGGCATTACATCGGAATGGGTAGCAATATTGAAGCGCCCATTTGGACACTGATATTGGCCCTGGCATCACTAGTCACTCTTGGTAACACAGCGCTATTGATCTCACTCTTCTTTATCGTCGCACCATTTCTATCGCTTTGGAGCGCCCACACATACCTTAAGCGTTTGACATCGAGTGCTGCCCTTTCTGCTGCGGGCGCACTTTTATATGCGCTTTCACCGATTTCAATCTCAGCAATTAACTCAGGGCGTTTAGGTGTAGTACTCCTTTTGATCCTTCTGCCTGTGCTCATCACTGCTCTCAAGATTGAGGATGGCAATTGGGAGAAGATTGAAGATGCACCACTGCGATACCTCTTTGCAATCTCACTTCTTCTGTGGGTGCTGGCCGCATTTAATCCTCAACTTCTGCTTGTCATTGCAATCTTTACCCTCTTCTTCATCTACCGTGACTTTGTCGCTCTCGATATGAAATATAAAGAGAGACTTTTCCGCATTAGAGCTGCTCGTCGCTTTATTCTTTTAGGAATCCCGTTCTTACTCCTTGCCCCTCAGTCTTTGAGTTACTTCGTTCATCCAATGCGAATGCTGATGGAGATTGGTATTCAAGAACCTGGCGGAGGAGCAACCATGGCTCTTCTGGCTAACCCTGGAGGGGCAGGATCACTTCCTTGGTGGTCTCTTAGCCCTGTAACTCTCTTGCTCATCGTTACCTTCTTCTCGATTTCATCGGCGCGCAGATATGCAACTCTTGGAATCTCATTTCTCTTTATTGGGACCGTTGCTGGATCCATCTTGATCTCCGGCAATGGTTCATCAGCGCAAGGTTTCGTCTATTCGGGAACCTTCCTTGCATTTGCAACATTCTTGGCGATAGTGGCAACAGTCTTAATGTTCGATGATGTGCGCTCACGCCTTGAGCAGACTAAATTGAACTACCAGCACTTCGCGGTCGCTTTTGTACTTCTTGTTTCTATTGTTTATAGCGCTACATCTTCGCTCTGGGTTATTTCTGCTGGAGGAAATTCCCCCGTCTATAACAATGCAGCCCCAATACTTCCTGCCTATCTATCTGTGGAAGAAGATGCAAAGTCGCTTGTAATCAGACCACTTAAGACAGAGGCTCACACATCTCTTGCATATTTCATCTCACGAGGATCTGATGTCACTCTCGGTGAGGCTGACGTTTCGCGAGATGTTGACCCAACGATTGCAGCGGCAGTTGAAGGTCTGATTGATAACACTGGTGTGACCAGCAGCAAAGTTCTTGCAGCATTTGGCGTGAAATATGTTTTTGTTGCTAACCCAGCAAATCAAGAGCTCATTCAAACAATTGATGGAATCGGAGGGTTTGCACGTGAATCCTCCACCGATGTCGGCACTGTGTGGAAGGTAATCGAGCCCACTGGCAGCGTTATCTTCACTGACTTTAGCGGCAAGGTGACAATTCTGGATAAGGAGTTAGGAGTCGTGACTGCACCCGGTGCTGGAACGCTCACCCTGACTGAGAATTACAGCAGTTCATGGCAGGCGATTGCATCGGGTATTGAACTAGATCGAGGCAGAAGTGATTTTGGTCTTCCAACCTTTAAGGTAACGCAAGCCGGAGAAGTCTTCTTCCTCCACGATGGCACAAAACGCCGTGCGTGGATATCTATCTTTATTATCGCCTTTGTTACAACCCTCATCATGGCACTACCTGGTGGTCGACGACGTCGCGAGATGTCAGATCAGGAGCTTGCATGAAGATCAATAGAAATACAAAACTCATCGCCGCTTTTATCGCACTTGCACTCTATGCAAACCTCGCCTCATTCACCAGCAAGAGCACTGGTTATGTTGAGAGCTATCCAGCGGTAGTTTGCCCAGTCAATGGCGATGGAGAGAGTTCATTTATCTCATTGGAATCAACCAAGGTTTCTGTGCGCAAGAGCGGCACATCAACAATGGAATTCAAAAGCGCTGGAAACAGTCGTCTGTCTGGCACGAGCCAAGCACTTATTGTTAACTCTGAAGAGTCAACTCCTATTACATGGCAAGCGCGATCTGGTGTTTGGGCAGGTGCGCTGACATGTCTCTCTCCTGTCACCTCTCAATGGTTTGTTGGTGGAACTGCAGATGTAACTTCAAAAGGAAAGCTCACATTGGTCAATAGTGGTCTTGGGCGTGCAATAGTTTCACTCACTATCTATACCGAGAAAGGCATGCAAGGCGAGCAGAGCGTTGGAGTTCGAGCTAACTCCTTCAAGAGCTTCACTCTTGCATCTCTAGCACCAGGTGCCTCCAAGATTGCAATCCATATCACTCCACAGACAGGACGCATCAACGGGTTCCTTATCGATGAACGCGGTCGTGGTCTACGTGCACTTGGCGGAGACACCGTTAACTCTGTTGAATCTGCAGCTAAAGAGATTGTGATCGCTGGAATTCCTCATACCGTCATTCGAAATAAGGCTCTTGGGCACACCCTTCGTATTCTCGTGCCAGGGGAGGTACCGGCAACTCTCTCTGCGACTCTTACTACTAGCGATGGCACCTTTGCACCTGCGGGAATTGATGGAAAGAACATCGCTGCAGGAACGGTGGTAGAACTTCCATTAAACCTTGTCTCAGGCACGGGAAAGTTTGCACTTACCCTCAAAGCAGATAGACCAATCATTGCATCTGTGAAGAGTCAGACTTCAGTGGGTGGAAAATCCGATTTTGTCTGGAATACACCGGTCCCAGAACTCGTTCCGAGCCGATATTCAGTAACTGGAGCAGCGCCTCTGCTCGTGCTGACAGGGGAGAAGATTTCTGTTGATATCGAACTCGGTTCTCCTAAGGGGGTTGTCCGAAAAATCGAACTTCGCGGATCAGGTGTCCTGACTCAACAAATTGGAGAGAAGGTACGCACAATCACTGTGACCAAGACCTCTGAGAAAACTTACGGAGCTCTGCTGATTTCATCACAGAGTGGATACGGTTTTGCTCCATTGACCCCAGGCAGCATCCTTACAAAGAGCTCTATTCCTAGTTCCAATATTCGAGTGTTGATTCCATAAAAATACACCTGCGCTCCACTAATCTCTTCTCATGAGTTCATTATCCGGTCGCAGCTGTTCGCGTGTGAGTTGTCGCGCAGTCGCAACAATGACTCTTACTTATATTTACTCAGACTCCCGCGCGGTTCTTGGGCCAATTGCAACTTTTGCTGAGCCTCACTCATACGATCTCTGCGAACGCCATGCATCAAAGCTGACAGTTCCGAATGGATGGAGCGTGGATCGAGAAGAGATTTCTACAACAGGCTCAGGTCCTAGCGAAGATGATTTAATGGCAATCGCAGATGCTGTCCGCGAAGTCGCTCGTTCACATACTGACACAGCCCGAGCAAATGTAACTTCCGATATTGCAGCAGTGGGACGGCGCGGCCATCTTCGCGCGGTTCCAAATTAACCTCTGACTCAGTACCTGACATAAGATTGCATTTATGAGCGGATCAATCTTTAAGGCCTATGACATTCGTGGTCTAGTCGATGAGGAACTAACCCCTGATTTTGCATTTGGTGTTGGAGTTGCTTATGCGCGATTCCTTAAAGATGAGCGCGAACCTGCAACAGTGGTAGTGGGTGAAGATATGCGTCCGTCATCTCCAGATCTTGCCGATGCATTTAGCGCTGGAGTAAATTCACAAGGCCTCGATGTTATTCGTATCGGGCTAGCTTCGACCGATATGTTGTACTTCGCTGCAGGAAAGCTCAACTTACCTGGCGCAATGTTTACCGCAAGTCATAACCCTGCGGCCTATAACGGCATCAAGTTGTGTCTGAGCGGTGCTCGCCCAATTGGCAAAGAGTCAGGACTTCTTACAATCGAGCGCTATCTCAACGAAGGCTCACCTTTGTCTACAAATCAAATAGGTGTAGAGCGTCGTCAAGAGATGCTAGATGACTATGTTTCACATCTTCTTTCTCTAGTAGATGTTTCAAAGATTCGCCCGCTCAAGATTGTCATTGATGCCGGAAACGGAATGGCAGGACATACTGCCCCTGCAGTCTTTAAACGCATTAATGCGCAAGTCATTGAGATGTACTACGAACTTGATGGAACCTTTCCAAATCATGAGGCAAACCCAATTGATCCGGAGAACTTGCGTGACCTGCAGGCTGCGGTTAAGAAACATAGCGCCGATATCGGACTTGCATTCGATGGCGATGCAGATCGATGTTTCTTAGTTGATCAAAATGGCGAGCTCGTTAATCCATCATCTCTTACATCTCTCATAGCTCAACGTGAGCTTGTTAAGTATCCAGGTTCAACAATCATCTACAACCTCATCTCTTCAAAGGCAGTCCGTGAAGTAGTTGCTGAATCCGGCGGAACTTCAGTTCGTTCGCGAGTCGGTCACTCTTACATTAAGAAGTTAATGGCAGAGACTGGTGCAGTTTTTGGCGGAGAGCATTCAGGACATTTCTACTTTAGAGATTTCTGGCGCGCAGACTCGGGAATGCTGGCAGCCCTTCATGCAATCGCCGCACTTGGCGAGAGTGAACTTTCACTTTCTGACCTTTTGCAACCATTTGCACGTTATAGCTCAAGTGGTGAAATAAACTCCACAGTCGATGATGCTCTTGCAATCACAGCTGAGATTGAGGAGAAGTACAAAGCCATTAATGCAGTCACGACAGATCGCCTTGATGGCTTAACAGTTGAAGGCGACACCTGGTGGTTTAATCTTCGTGCATCCAATACAGAACCTCTCCTGCGGCTCAATGTTGAGGCCACGAGCGAGAGTGAGATGGCTGCTCTGCGCGATGAGCTTCTCTCCATAATCCGACGCTGAGCCTGAATCACATGTATAGAGTGTGCCAATAGCTGGCAGACCCAGTAATCTTTGCCCATAGCCGATCAGCACAGTAGAGCCCTACGCCGAAGGTCAAGCGAAAACATTGATAGCGCCTATTTTCAGGGCCTCATGAGGGAGATATAAAGATGACAACAGTTTCAACTATTCCAAAGCACGATATTGCTGATGCTTCACTCGCTGCGGCAGGTCGCTTGCGTATTGAGTGGGCAGAGCGCAACATGCCAGTTCTCGCTCAGATCCGTGAGCGCTTCGAAAAGAGCAAGCCATTTACAGGTGTACGCATCGCAGCGTGTATGCACGTCACCACTGAGACAGCAAACTTGATGCGAGTTCTCAAGGCGGGCGGAGCAGAGATTGCTCTCTGTGCATCAAACCCACTATCAACACAAGATGACACTGCTGCGGCCCTGGTCCACGAATACGGAATTTCAGTATTTGCTCGTAACGCAGTTGATCGCGATGGTTACTACGCCCATATCAATGCAGCTCTTGATATTGAGCCACATCAAGTTTTCGATGATGGCTGCGACCTTGTCAACACTCTCCACACCACTCGCCGCGAACTCCTTCCAACAATTTCTGGCGGATGCGAAGAGACGACTACCGGTGTGATTCGTCTCAATCAGATGGCTAAAGATGGCGCTCTGACATTTCCAATGATTGCTGTCAATGACACAGATACAAAGCACATGTTTGATAACCGTTATGGAACAGGTCAATCAACTCTCGACGCAGTTTTCCGTGCAACTAACTTCCTTCTTGCAGGACGCATCCTCGTTGTTGCAGGTTTCGGATACTGCGGCAAGGGTGTTGCTGAGCGCGCAAAGGGAATGGGCGCAGATGTAATCGTTACAGAGATCGACCCAACAAAGGCACTCGATGCAATGATGCAAGGCTTCCGCGTCATGCCGATGACTGAGGCTGCCAAGCTTGGTGATGTCTTCATTACTGTGACAGGTAACCGCGATGTGTTGCGCGATGAGCACTTTGCAGTGATGAAGGATGGCGCAATTATGGCCAACTCAGGACACTTCGATATCGAAATCGATGTTGCATGGCTCGAGCAGAATGCAAAGAGCAAGAATGCCAAGATGCGCCACCAGACAGATGAGTACGTAATGGCAGATGGTCGCCGTCTCCTGCTCATTGCTGAAGGACGCCTAGTTAACCTCGGTGCCGCAGAAGGTCACCCAGCATCAGTAATGGATATGTCATTCTCTGATCAAGCACTCACAGCTGAGTACCTTGTTAAGGAAGCGAAGAATCTTCCTGCAGGTGTGCACGAAGTTCCTTCATATATCGATAAGGAAGTTGCCTCACTCAAGCTCAAGTCAATGGGTGGACACATCGATACGCTCACTCCTGCACAGGAGCTTTACTTGAACTCTTGGGAGCACGGTTCATAAATGGCACTCATTATGGTCGTCGATGACGACCAGGATCTTGCAGAAATGCTGGGGATCGTTCTCACGAGCTCTGGCTTTGATGTAGATCTCGTCAATCGAGGAGACGAGGCTCTTGAGGTATTTAGAAATAACCCTCCAGACCTCGTCTTGCTCGATGTGATGTTGCCAGGAATAGATGGAATTGAAGTTTGTAAATTAATTCGTAACGAATCAATGGTTCCGATTGTGATGCTCAGTGCCAAAGGTGAGACTCTCGACATTGTCCGGGGGCTTGAAGCCGGTGCAGATGATTACATGCAAAAACCCTTTAGAGATGAAGCAGAGCTTATTGCTCGTATCAGAACACGCCTTCGTCGCACCAACTCAGATGTCACCGGCATTCTCACCATCGGTGATCTCACAATTGATGTGACAGCCCATGAGGTGCACCGAGGAACCCGAGCGATTGCTCTCACTCGGCTCGAGTTTGATCTTCTCGTAGCGCTTGCAAAAGACCCAGGTCGAGTCTTCACCCGCGATGCACTTCTCAGTGAAGTGTGGGGCTATCGCCACTCAACGGATACTCGACTAGTGAATGTGCACGTACAGCGGCTTCGCTCGAAAATCGAACACGATCCAGAGCACCCAGAGATCGTGATGACCATCCGCGGCGTCGGATATAAGGCGGGCGGCCCCTCATAGTGTGGGTTGGCTAGTATGCGAAGGTTTTTCAACGCCCTTCAGCGATCTATTGCGCTGAAGGTCATCACATCCACAGTCTTACTCTCACTCGGTGTTGTCTGGCTGGCAGGATCAGCTCTTAACTCTCGCCTTTCAGATGGAATTAGAACAGTAAACCTCAACTCATCTTTGGCAGAGGCACGGTTAGCTTTCTTCAACGCTCAGTATCAACTCCTCATATCTCAAGGGGAGAGTGCTGAGACTCGCAAGCAGGTGCTGGCAGATATTGTCGTGGAAGCTACAACACAAGCCCTTGATCAAGAGCAGCGAGAAGTTATCATCGTAAGAACTTCCGAGAAGCCAACATTGGTCTCTTATGAAATGGCATCAAATAGCGCAGATAGCTCCTCAATTCCGGCAACGTTAAGAACCAAAATCAAAGATAGCTCTGAACTCAGTTACGAATACGGAACCCTCAAGTACTCCACTGGTTTAGGGGTCGAGTCACTCTTTATTGGAAACCGTATCGATATTCCTGGGGGAGGCCGATATGAAATGTATGTGGTCTTTTCGCTATCTAATCAAAGCTCAACACTGGATTTGATTGAAAACTCCTTGTTGCTTACAGGATTTGCGCTCATCTTCCTTATCGCACTCATTACATGGTTGGTAGTGCGCCAAGTAGTACGTCCGGTTCGCCAGGCAGCGATGGTTGCAAAACAATTTACACAAGGCGACTTTGATTTGCGATTGCCTATTACTTCTAAAGATGAATTGGCGACTCTTGCTCTCTCCTTCAATGATATGGCCGCATCCATCGAACAACAGATCTCGAGACTTGAAAACTTATCTCGCGTACAACAGCGATTCGTCTCAGATGTTTCGCATGAGCTACGGACTCCTCTGACGACACTACGTATGGCTTCAGAAGTTATTTACAATCAACGCACCACATTTGAGCCACCCGTGGGGCGCAGCGCTGAGCTACTAGTTGCTCAACTAGATCGATTTGAGAGACTGCTCGAGGATCTACTCGAAGTAAGTCGTTTTGATGCCGAAGTTGCGGTACTAGAGCCAGTTGAATTCGATTTGATAGCGCTCATTAAACGATGTGTTTCAGATCTGGGAGTCGATAGTGATGAGAAGACATCCGGGGTGTCTACTCGCTCTGATAACTCAGTAGTCAATATCAAAGCCGATATGCGTCGTGTCGAGCGAATCATGCGAAATCTGCTCTCTAACGCCCTAGATCATTGCGATGGAACGCCCATTGAGATTTCAATCGCTACGACAGAGAGTGAGGTCGCTGTGGGAGTTCGTGATTTTGGAAGCGGCCTCGATGAGTCATCTCTGATAAGAGTCTTTGATCGATTCTGGAGAGCGGATCCTTCCCGTGCGCGAGTGCGCGGTGGCACAGGTCTAGGTCTCTCAATTGCACTTGAAGATGCACGATTACATAACGGTGAGCTCGATGCATGGGGGCGTCCAGGTAAGGGTGCTCACTTTGTTCTGACATTGCCTCGCATTGCAGGCGAGCCATTAATGGGAAGGCCAATAAAGCCAACCCCAGCAGATTTCCACCAAGATAATTTCTATCAGTAACACAATGCCAGTCTCTTTGCCATCATCTCTCGATGGAGCTCTTTTCAGCACTCAATCAAATTCTCTTTCCATCTCGATGCCTTGTTTGCGCCACACTCGGTGAATCACTCTGTGTTCAATGCAATAACGATTGGAAATTTTCTCACCTAAAGAGCTCTTATCTGCATCAAGGAACTTTTCTACAGGTTCTATCTTCAATTGAGTATTCACAATCTGTCAGAGCCATACTCCTGGCTGCCAAAGAGTCTCAGATTTCACGAGCTGATCTGCTTATCCAATCGGCATTGCGCCATTCCGTCACCGCATCATTAAGGGATACCTGGGTGGATGCTTTCGTCTCGATACCTTCACGCCCTTCCATCGTGCGCAAGCGCGGTCGTGATTTTCTCGCAGAAATCACAGAGCCACTTTCTATAGATTTTGGCGTGAAATACATGCAGCTCTTACGCCACACCAGGAGAGTGAAAGATCAAAGTGGCCTCCATCAAAGACAGCGTTGGAATAATCTCGAAGGCGCTTTTGTTGTACCCAATCATGAGAAGAGATTTTCAGGAATGAAAGTCCTTCTGATCGATGACCTAGTGACGACAGGTGCGACCCTTGTAGAGGGAGCTCGGGCCTTGAGATATGCGGGAATCGAGGTGATTTCAGGCGTAACAGCCTGCATAGCCAAGCCCCTACGATAGGGCGGTGGGATAGCTCCCCGTGCGAAAGGTAACCTCAATGGCCAAGTTGTTAGATCGGATTATGCGCGCAGGTGAAGGACGAATCCTTCGCGACCTCGGAAAGTTAGTTGTTGAGATTAACGCTCTTGAGGCAAGCATTACCCCACTGACAGATGAGAACCTACGTGCAAAGACAACTGAGTTTAAAGAGCGCTTGGCGCAAGGAGAGACCCTCGATGATCTTCTTCCAGAGGCCTTTGCCGTAGTTCGTGAAGCTGCAAAGCGCACACTCGGTCAGCGCCACTACGACGTTCAATTAATGGGTGGAGCAGCACTACACCTTGGCAATATTGCCGAGATGCGTACCGGTGAAGGCAAGACTCTTGTTGCAACCCTTCCTTCTTACCTCAACGCGCTTGCTGGCAAGGGCGTGCATGTAGTTACCGTCAATGATTACCTTGCAGAGCGCGATAGTGAGTGGATGGGGCGCGTTCACCGCTTCCTCGGCCTCACAGTTGGCGTCATCGTCAACAGCATGTCTCCAGCTGAACGACGCGCGGCGTATGCATGCGATATTACCTATGGAACAAATAATGAATTTGGATTTGATTACCTTCGCGACAATATGGCTTGGTCACTCCAAGATTGTGTTCAGCGTGAGCACTTCTTTGCCGTCGTCGATGAAGTTGACTCAATTTTGATCGATGAAGCTCGTACCCCTCTCATCATCTCCGGACCAGCTGATAAAGCAACGAAGTGGTATCAGGAGTTTGCAAATATCGCCACCAAACTGCAGCGCGATGTCCACTACGAGGTTGATGAGAAGAAGAAGACAATCGGAATTCTTGAAGACGGTGTCACAAAGGTCGAAGAGCTTCTTCAGATTGAGAACCTCTATGAAGCAGCAAATACAACTCTTATTGGTTATCTCAACAATTCAGTGCGCGCAAAAGAGCTCTTTAAGCGCGATAAAGATTATGTAGTCATGAACGGTGAGCTTCTCATCGTTGATGAGCACACAGGACGCATGCTCTCAGGGCGTCGCTACTCAGAGGGTCTCCACCAAGCACTTGAGGCAAAAGAGCGAATTGAGATTAAAGATGAGAACCAGACTTTAGCTACCATCACGCTTCAGAACTACTTCCGTCTCTACGAGAAAATTTCAGGTATGACGGGTACTGCGATGACTGAAGCATCTGAATTCCATCAGATCTACAAGCTAGGCGTCGTTCCTATTCCTACAAACCGCACCATGCAACGTATCGATCAACCTGATTTGGTTTATAAGAGCGAAGCGGGCAAGTTCAATGCAGTTGTAAAAGATATTGTCGAACGCCATCGCAAAGGTCAGCCAGTCTTGGTTGGTACAGTCAGCGTTGAAAAGTCTGAAGAGCTTTCAGCATTTCTCAAGCGCGCCGGCGTCCCACATGAAGTTCTTAACGCAAAGCACCACGAACGTGAAGCTTCAATCGTTGCTCGCGCCGGTGTCAAGGGAGCAGTCACCGTTGCAACCAATATGGCAGGACGCGGTACCGACATCATGCTTGGCGGAAATCCAGAGTTTATGGCGGATTTCGAACTCCAGCGTCGCGGAATCTCTCCGGTAGATAACCCTGCAGAGTATGAAGCTGCATGGCCTGCAGAGATTGCAAAGCAGAAGGCTGCTATCGCAACTGAACACGAGGAGGTCATCTCACTAGGCGGTCTCTATGTTCTTGGCACAGAGCGTCACGAGTCTCGTCGTATTGATAATCAGCTCCGTGGTCGATCAGGCCGTCAGGGAGATCCGGGAGAATCACGTTTCTATCTCTCACTACAAGATGAATTGATGCGTCGCTTCAACTCAGCAATGGTCGAGCGGTTCCTGGCAGCTGCAGGACTTCCAGAGGATGAGCCAATCGAATCCAAGATGGTCTCCAATGCAATTCGTTCCGCTCAGACACAGGTTGAAGCTCAGAACTTTGAAATTCGTAAGAATGTCCTTAAGTACGATGATGTAATGAACCGTCAGCGCGAAGTTATTTATGGTGAGCGTCGCCTCGTACTTGAAGGCGAAGATATTGGCTCACAGGTCAATGACTTTGTTGCAGAAACTGTCTCTGCCTATGTTCGTGCAGCTACAGCTGAAGGATTTAGCGAAGATTGGAATCTTGCAGATCTTTGGACAGCGCTCAAGCTTGTCTATCCAATCTCCTTTACAGCGGAGCAACTTCTCGAAGAGATCGGGGGAGTCGCAGCACTTGATGCTGATTTCCTTGAAGCGAGAATTCTTGAAGATGCAGCGAAAGCCTATGAAGCACGTGAGGAATCCTTAACCGCCCCAGTTCTACGCGAACTCGAGCGCAAGGTTCTTCTCTCCGTTCTTGACCGTAAATGGCGCGAACATCTCTATGAGATGGATTATCTCCAAGAGGGTATTGGACTGCGTGCGATGGCTCAGCGTGATCCACTCGTTGAGTATCAGCGCGAAGGTTATGAACTCTTCTCAGCGATGATGGATGCGATTAAGGAAGAGCTTGCCAGCCTAGTATTTAATGTTGAGGTCTCTATCGAAGGCGATGGAACTCAAGTAGCTGCTAAGGGAATTACTGATAAGCCTGTTGAGCAGAAGCCACTTCAATACACAGCACCAGGAGAAAATGGTGCTGTTACTAGTGGTGATGTTTCACGCAACAGTCCATGTCCTTGTGGTTCGGGTAAGAAGTACAAGCGTTGCCACGGCGGCGCTTAAATTACTCTGAGGGCGGTGCATAGCCACCGCCCATTAACCCCTTCGCACCGCATCGCAATTGCACGGACTCTTCCATCTACAGCAATCGTAATTGTGGCCTCACAAACTCCATCGAGTGGTTCTGTCAGATGAAGAGTGCGAATTTTGGCAACACTTTTAAACGTGCCGATGTTCTTTAAAAGTTGCTGATAGATCACCCTATGAGTTCGCTCAATTAATTGAGCTGGTTGTCGTCGTCCTGTGAGTACTTCAACAACGCTCATAATGTAGGTTGAAATCCAGCGATGAATCCCTGGAAGTTCTGAAGCGGATGTGGGTCTTGGCTGTTCATCCTTATCAAAGACCTCACCGAATGTGCTCGGCGCGAGATAGAGACGTGCTTTCTGCGGCGCTACTTCTCTCTCCGGAAAGAACTCGAGAACAGGATGTCCTGGTGTGATTTGTGGTGCTGGTGATAGAAGGATGTCGAAGTTGCGGGCCGTTGTAGTCATGGAGTAACTCTGAAGAAAGGAGGCTGAAAATACATCAGACTAATCTCTGATGAGCTATCTCATACCTTTGTATGACTGTGGAAAAACTCAAATTTGAGTCTTTAAAGTCTCTAGATTCCGCTCCATGAATACACCGCAGCAACGATCCCAAAAGCGCCTTCTCCTGGCCTTTGGACTCTTTATCGCATCTATTGCTACCTCCTTTCTCTTCTCGATTGCTGCCAATAAGAGTCAGGGGTATTGGGTACTCTCGCAGCCACTTCCTTCAGGTGCACGAATAGAGCAAGAAGATATTCGACTCGAGTCAGCGCTCTTGCCTCATGATGAGCTCTACTTTCGTCAGGGCAGTCAGAGTCCAATTGGATCAGTAACTTTAAGGCCCATGAAGGTTGGGGAGATATTGGATCGACGATTTCTCTCATCAAAATCAATCGCGCTCACGACAGAGAACATCTCTATTGCAATAGCATCAAGTGATATCCCGCTCAATGCCAAGGTAGGCGATTTAGTCGCTATCTACCAGGTGCATGACTCGAGAAATGGAGAGGATGTTAAGCCCCCAAGGCGTGTCATTTCACAGGCATTCGTCGCCGCTTTAGATACCAGAAAAAGCAATTTTGGTGGCGAACTTTCACTGACTCTGACAGTGAATAGAGAAGAGGTGCTTTCAGTTCTTGCAGCCACGTCTAGCGGGCGGCTCGTGCTGGTGGGTAGCCATGAGTGAACCGAATCGAATGGCCATCACTGCCATCGCCGATAGCAGAACTGAAAGCTTTGTTGCAGCATCACTAGTCCGGCAGGGATGGGATGTCATCTTTCGTGCTCTCTCGTATCCAGATTTGAAGAACTTTCTTGAAGAGAGGGATTATGTAAACACCCCAGTATTTCTCTCGCCAGATCTCAAAGGAATAGCCTCAAAGTCAGAGAGGATGATTGCTAGAGAGATACTGATTAGCAAAAGACCCGAGAGTGATTTTGATATTGCAGAACTCCTTCGGGAGCGCGAAGTGCCGGTGGAGAGATCTCAATTACCCCTTCCTGCGCATGTGAAAGTGATTGCATTTGCCTCGATTGGACGTGGTGTGGGAACGTCAACTCTGGCGATAAATCTTGCCCAGGAGATCTCACTCCATGGTGCACGAACGTTGCTCATCGATTCTCATCCGCGTAGCCCTTTTCTCTCCTCACATACAGCTCTCTTTGGATTGACTCGAGGTGTAGTTGCTTCACCGTTTGGTGTTTCACTCTTTGAAAGTGCTTCGCCTCGCGATGCTATTTGTGAGGAATTACTTGATGTGGGGGAGTTTGAATACCTAATCATCGATTGTGGCGAGCTTTATCAACCTTCAGAGATGGTCCATGGCGTCCGGCGTGAGGATGCAGCCCTTGAATGGGTATCACTACATGCTCTTGAGCTAGCCGTGGTTCGAAATGAATCGGATGCAAAAGCGCAGATGAATCGTGAGAGATTGCAGGAGATTGAAAGGATGGCGATTAAGCCCCGCATTTCCCATCTGATTAACAAGTGCGAACCTTCACAGAAGAAGAAAATCTCCTTAAAAACTGAATCGATGGCTTCGCCACCTTTAGCCTCAACTGCAATTTTTTCCAAGGATGTTCGATCTGTCTTAGCAATGGAGCGTGATCGAAGCACTCTGGCGCAGGTCGCTCCAAAGAGCCAACTCCGCCATCAACTCCTTGAATTTGCCGCCTCCCGGAACTGGTGGCGCAATTAGTCCGATATTCTTAATGCATGCGCGTCTACCTAGGAACTACTGCAGATGAAGTCAGAGATTTCCTCAACGATTTAGTTTTGGATATCCCTGATGTCTACGCGCCTACGCCGCAATTTGAAGATGACAATCCCGATATGGATGCAGAGGAGATTGAATTCGCCCTCTCCCTCCTTGCGGCAGAAGATGCTCTTGACTTGGTCGATGAGACTACTGGTTTAGCACTGGTTCTCGCCTTTGAAGTTGATGATGAAGATCTCGGTGAATTTGATGAGCTCAGCGCTCTAGTAAATCGCCCATTGCGTTGGAGCGAAGTCGAAGCTGTCTTTACAGTCGGTGATGGAGAAGATGAGCTAACTTGGTATGCGCCACAAGAGGTTGCATCGCTAATTGAAGAGTGGCTTAAGGGCTAGATTCAATGCCATCGATTGAGGAGTATGTCGCTGGGAGAAACCCACTTTCACCCGATGAGATCCATAAGCTTCGCGAGCTTGTTGCGGATTGGCAGTTACTCTCAGATCTCTCATTTGCAGATTTGATCCTTTGGGTTCCCATCCGAAAAGATGAATTGAGTTGGCCATCGGGATATATCGCAGTTGCACATATTCGTCCCACAACTGCAGCGACAGTCTTTGCTCATGATGTCATCGGTAATGAAATAGCTTGGGGTGCTCGTCACTATATCGACCAGGCACTTTCAAACGCGGAGATTGTCAGAGATACAGAACCCGAGCTCATAGGTGAAGTAATGATTAAAGAAGAGACAATTCCCGTCTTAATGAATGAGCGCGTAATTGCTGTCATCTCTCGCCACCGAAATTCTGATTTGATGCGTCAACCTTCTCGTCTTGAGCTGAACTATCGCGAGATCGCTCATGAGCTCTATCGAATGGTGGCTGAAGGTAACTTTCCATATCAAAATGCAGGCTCACTCTTTGATCCGACACCACGTGTTGGCGATGGATTAATTCGTTTAGATGTTGGTGGAGTTGTTTCGTATGCAAGCCCAAACGCACGTTCTGCATTTAGCAGGATGGGTTGGACCAATGAACTCTCTGGCTACACCTTAGGAGAAATAGCTGAATCGGTCTCCCGAGAGAAGAGTGATGCTCGAGAAGAGGCGCTCATTACAAGTTTGAGTGGGCGTTCATTACGCCGCGTTGAAGTTGAAAATCCTGGTGGAACTATTGATTTGATTGTTCTTCCAATCTCAGCTGGCACGGATCGCATCGGGGCAATTGTGCTTCTTAACAATGTGACAGAGCTTCGCCGTCGCGAGCGGGAGTTGGTTACAAAAGATGCAACGATTCGCGAAATTCATCACCGCGTCAAGAATAATTTGCAGACTGTCTCTGCCCTGTTACGCCTTCAAGCACGACGTATTGAAGATCCGGGAGCATCACAGGCACTCAATGAGGCAGTCCGTCGAATAGCTTCAATTGCACTTGTCCATGAGACTCTCTCTAGTAGCTCAGATGCACTTGTGGGATTTGATGAAGTTCTGGATAGATTAGTAAGTCACGCAGTTGACCTCACTCCTCGTTTGAGTGAAATCTCAATTGTGCGCGATGGTTTTCTAGGTTCCCTCGAGTCACGTATTGCCACACCTTTGGCGCTGGTGATTACGGAGTTGATCTATAACGCACTTGAACATGGGTTGGAAAGTGAAGGAACTCAACTGACAATTCGCATTGAGCGAGCTGAGCATCAAGCATCTGTAACAATCATCGATGATGGAGTGGGTCTTCCTGAGGGATTTACCCTTGCCGGTTCATCAAATCTTGGATTGCAGATTGTGCGTACATTGACTGAAAACGAACTTCGAGGAACTCTTGAGCTCATCTCGGATGAAGAAGAGACACGGGCGCTACTAACTTTTCCAACAGGGAGTAATTAGAAAATAATGTTGCGGTGGAGTTAGTTGTTATCCATCAAGCGCGCACGATTACGTGCAGCGCGACGCTTGAGTGCGCGACGCTCATCTTCTGAGAGTCCGCCCCATACTCCGGCATCCTGGCCAGATTCAAGTGCCCATGCCAAGCAAGGCTCCTTAACGATACAACGCGCACAGACCTTCTTCGCCTCTTCAATTTGAGTGATGGCAGGTCCTGTATTTCCTACAGGGAAGAAGAGCTCTGGATCTTCGTCGCGGCAGGCAGACTTATGTCTCCAGTCCATGGGGAAGCTCCTTTGCGCTTAAAGTAAATGTTCACACGAGCGTGTGAGTTGCTAATTCTCCCTTGTTGAGAGCCCATCCACAAGAAGGTAGCGAGAAAAAGATTGCGATATGACCCACAAAAGAGGTGATTTACCTCGCGCCGTGCCCCCGACAGGATTCGAACCTGTGCACCTGCCTCCGGAGGGCAGTGCTCTATCCCCTGAGCTACGGGGGCGCAGGAGATAGATTAACCGACTATGAGCACATCTAATCTTTCAACAGCCTACTTCGCTACTGGATGTTTCTGGGGAGCAGAGCGACGATTCTGGAACATGAATGGCGTGATCTCCACCCGAGTTGGGTATATGGGTGGAGTCAAGGTCAATCCCACTTATGAAGAGGTCTGCACCGGTCGCACTTTGCATGCTGAAATGGTCGAGGTTAACTTTGATCCTTCATTGATTTCTTATAGAAGACTATGTGCTGAGTTCTGGGTGATGCATGATCCGACTTCACTTAATCAACAAGGTGGAGATATTGGCACTCAATATCGGAGCTCTATCTACTACACATCAGCGGAACAGCGAGAGATTGCTATCGCGACACGTGATCTTTATCAGAGCGCATTGACCAGAGATGGAATCGGCTCAATCGTTACTGAAATAGAGGATGCCACCGGAGTAATCTTCTATCCTGCAGAGGAGTATCACCAACGCTATCTTGAGAAAAATCCCAACGGTTACGACTGTCACTCAAGCACAGGCACGGCCTTTCCCGAAGAGATTGCGTAACTAAAGCTCTTTTCAATCATGGAATATGGAAAGCGGTAGTGCAATACTGCGCTTATGAGTGATTTCTACCTTGTGCCTCTCGAAGAACTCCGAACACATAAGAGCGAAAAGTGGCGAGCATTCCCATCAGATGTCCTTCCACTTCCTGTGGCCGAGATGGACTTTCCTGTTGCTCAACCTATTCGTGATGCACTCAAGGAGATGGTCGATAAATCCGATCTCGGCTACCTAGGATTGATTCCCGAGATGGGAACTGCATTCGCAGGATTTGCTGAGCGTCGATTTGGATGGCGCCCAGATCCATCTCAGATTCGTATAGCAGCAGATGTGGGTGTCGGAATCGTGGAGACCCTTCGCGTTATTACTACACCGGGTGATCAAATTATGATTAATTCACCGGTCTATCCAAATTTCTACACATGGGCCAATGAAACTCACCTCACAATCGTGGATGTTCCTTTGTCTCGCGGCAGCGAAGAGATTAACGGCTCAATCTGGCATCTGGATTGGGATGGAATAGAGAAGGCATATCAATCAGGCCTTAAGGTCCACCTGATCTGCAACCCACATAATCCCCTTGGTCGCGTTTATACCCGTGAAGAGCTTTTGCGGTTAGTCGACCTTGCGAAGAAGAATAATGTCATCATCATTAGCGATGAGATCCATGCACCCCTCACATTCTCTGAGCAGGCATTTACACCTTTTATGACTTTAGGAGATGAAGCTCGTTCACTGGGTATCACAGTCACCGCTGCGAGCAAGGGTTGGAATATTGCCGGACTTAAGTGCGCAGTAATTCTTACTCAAGATGCAGCTATGCATGAGCGCCTTAATGCGATTGCACCAGCAACTCATTATCGAGCATCCCTGCTAGGTGCATTTGCAACTGTCTCTGCCTTTGAAAAAGGTGAACCATGGCTGGATAAGTTGATGGTTCAACTAGATCACAATCGAAAGTTGGTTCTTCGATTGGTCGAAGAGAAGTTGCCCAAGGCTCGCACCCATATGCCGCATTGCTCATACCTTGCATGGATTGACTTCTCAGCCTATGAGCTAGGCGATGATCCAGCGGGATACCTTGTCGAGAACGCGAGAGTCGCCTTTGTTCCAGGCGTTCGCTTTGGGCAGGCATTTAGTGGATATATTCGATTTAACTTTGCGACCTCGCCTGAAATCATTGAAGAGGCAATTAATCGAGTTGCCAAAGCTCTACATTAAGCAGATACCCTTAGGGTATGGAGAATCTGCACCCACATACATCAGCAATTAGTGCAGGTCGTCCGGCGCGCGAGCCAGGTGCGCCGCTGAATACTTCGATCAGCCTTAACTCGACCTTTTCCGCAGGTGGAGTTGGATACGGGCGGTTCGGAAATGAAACATGGAGCGCTCTCGAAGAGACAATTACCGAACTTGAAGAAGGCCATGCCACACTCGCATTTTCATCTGGCATGGCAGCTATTACAGCGCTCTTCTCTTTACTCCCGCATGGTGCTCCGGTCGTTGCATCCAGTCAAGGTTATAGCGGCACGATGGCGTTGCTTCGTAAGTATCACGAACAGGGTCGCCTGGAAGTTCGCTTCGTTGATATTGCCTCGACTGCCGATGTCTTTGAAGCGCTAATTGGCGCAGCGTTTCTCTGGATTGAATCACCGACCAATCCAGGTCTTGAAGTTGCAGAGCTGGCTCTCATTATCGGCGAGGCGAAGAAGCGCAATCTTGGTGTCGGTGTCGATAACACCTTTGCGACCCCACTGAATCAAAAACCATTGGTGATGGGTGCAGATATTTCTATGCACAGCGTTACTAAGTACCTTGCTGGCCATAGCGATGTAATTCTTGGCTCACTCACCATCAAAGACCCAGCTCTGCTCTCTAGGCTCTTAGAAGCTCGCACGGTTGGCGGAGCGATTCCTGGACCATTTGAGTCATGGCTTGCCTTACGTGGAATTCGCACCTTCCCACTGCGATTTGAAGCTGCCCAAAAGAGCGCAGGGCGCTTAGTAGAAAAACTGCGAGCCCACCCTGCTGTTGAATCTGTGCGATATCCAGGATTTGGAGCGATCATCTCCTTTATTCCGAAGACCGATAGTGATGGGGCAGAGGCTATCTGCGAACGCTCCAGATTAATCACCAATGCAACCAGCCTTGGGGGAGTGGAGAGCACATGGGAGCGTCGCCGTCGCTGGGCGCTGGAGAGCGAGAGCGTTCCTGAGAACTTGATCCGTCTCTCAGTCGGATGTGAGCACGTTGACGATATTTGGAATGACATTAATTTGGCACTCTCATCCAGCAAAGTGTGAGAAAAGAGAGTATTTTTAAGCCATGAAAGCGCTACGACGAATCCTCGCACTGATCACAGTGATGTTTGTGGCATTTAAGGCTGTCGGAACTTTCCTGAGCTGGGTTGAAAAGCAGGAAGAGCTCGAAGGCGATGCATGGATTGATGAAGATGAATTTGAGGATGCATAAGTGAGCTCAACACCTGCTCAACCTGAGTATCAACCAGGTGTGTGCAATATTGGCGGTCCAGAGGTTACACGCCGCAAGCAGGTAGCAATTCTTGGATTCTCGCTCTATCTGATTTTTGGGACTCTCGCATTTGTTCAAAGCCTCTCACTTGAGATAGCAAGCTTGGGATTCTTTCCAGCACTTCTTGGCGCAGTGGGATATATCCAATCCCAAAAGAAGTTCTGCTTTGCATATGGTTTGTTAGGGGCATTTAACTTTGCATCTGTCGGTGCAATTTCTAAAGTAACAGATAAAGAAGCGCTCTCAGCAGATCGTAAGATGGCCTTCACAATTATTCTTCAAGCAACCGTACTTGCCCTTGCTATGACAGGGCTCTTGCTCTCAATTCTCTCCCTTTAATTCTGTAGAGATCGTTAATTCGCCCCTTACTTTCCTTGCTCCTTAGTGGGATGATTTACTTGTGAAAATCATAATCCACACTCGACATGCTGATCTTGCAAGTGACTTTAAAGAAATTGTGGAAGAAAAACTCAAATCGATGGAGCGCTTTAGTGTGCTAATTGAGCGCATTGAAGTTGAAGTGCTTCATGAAGCCAATCCACGCCAAGGCAAGCACTCACATAAGGTAATTCTTACTTCTCATGGTGCTGGACCAGCGCTTCGGGCAGAGGCGACAGAATTTAATGACCTCGCCGCATTTGATGTAGCAATTAACAATATTGAGCTGCAGATTCGAAAGATTCATGAGAAATCAAAGAGCCATGATCGTCAAACAATTAGGACAATGCCGCTAGCCGACTAATGGACTAGCAATTACTTATCGGTTCTTGCCTTTTGTCTGTTCTTTAGGTGCTTTAAAGCGAGTTGATTTAGCTGGCTCAACAGGTGGAGTGGGTTCATCTCCCAAAGCAGCGATAGCGGCATCGCGTTGTGAGATCGCAGCGGTAATCGCATTCTTTCTTGCGCTATTTGCTAAGACCTTTTGATCAGGTGTGCGAGCGGTTGCAATTGCAGATTTGTAATCCTGGGTTGCTCTTTCTATTGCAGATTTAAATGCAGTATTGATTTGACGAATTGCGATATCGCGAGCTTTCACCTCATTGAGGTATACCTCTCGATCATATTTGTACTGCTCGATGGGAGTGCGAATAACTGTGCTCGTCGGAGATGGTGACGGGGTTGGCTCAGCGATCGCTAGAGAAGGGCTCGCTAGAGCTGCAATGAGTACGCCTGCGACTATCCCCTTTTTCATATCCATAGTGTGATGGATTTATTTGTGAAGAGTCTGTGAATAGGCACGAAAGCTTCTCTGTGTCCTAGGTAAGAGCTGGCGTTGATTGCGCGGACATGGGAAGGTTGAGCCATGGCTGAGCTCATTCTCATTATCGATGACGAGGCGGGAGTCCGCGAACTCCTCGCCGATGCACTTAAGTTGGCTGGCTTTGAGACCGTTACGGCAGCCGATGCCATGATTGCCCAGACAATGTTGCGCACCATTAAGCCAGATCTGATGGTGGTTGATATCAATATGCCGCTGATGGATGGTTTTGAATTCATCGAGCGCATTCGCGGCAATGGAGATATGACTCCAGCGCTGATGTTGAGCGCTCGTGGAGATCGCGCTGATGTCACGCGCGGACTCACCCTCGGTGCTGATGATTATGTAACCAAGCCATTTGGGCTCGAAGAGTTAGTGCTTCGCATTAAAGCGATCTTGCGCCGGTCACATTTTGTGGAAAGCGCATCTACAACTCTTTCGTGTGGCCCCATCACACTCGATGAAGCATCACACACTGTGACATTTAATGGAGAGGCTGTAGACCTTTCTCCTACAGAGTTTCGTCTTCTTCACGTGCTACTCGAATCCAAGGGTCGCGTTTTGAGCAAGAGCGTGTTGCTCGATGAGGTGTGGGGAATCAACTTTGAGACAGAGACTACTGTTGTCGACACCTATATCTCCTACCTTCGAAAGAAGTTACACATGGATGGTTTCGAAGGTATTCGCACTGTCCGCGGGGTTGGATTTCAACTTCAAGCAGAGAAGAAGTGAAGCTCTCCTCTACAGCGCGTCTTCGATTAGCAACAATCGCGATAACGACGCTACTGACCGCGGGCATTGGAGTCTTTGCTGCAAGCCAGACCCACTCTGATGATCGTGCAGAATTGAGCTCCACAATCAACCAGACTCTTCAAGCGGCATCAGAAAATCCTGGTCAAGAGCTCAGCGCATCTCTCTTCTATCTCGATCAATACTCCCTAGATCTTTCTTTGCTATTGATTTCCAGGGATGGCGAGATCACTACTATCAATGAGTCAACGCGTTTCTTGTTTAATGAGCTGACATTTGCCGAAGTTGAGGCAGCTACATCTGTAACTCAATCAGGTGAAGAAGGCGAGCACTTTCTCTACAAAGCACTTGAAATTTCTGGAGGCGATTATTTAGTCGTAGCAGGCTCCACAGAAAGTGCTGATGCAAAGTTAGTCAGTAATCTCTACTCGGTTGCAGTTGCAACAGTTGCTACAAATACTCTTGCATTCGTTTTTCTCACAATCTACATCCGCCGCCTAAAGCGCCGTGATGACGATGATGCACTTGCTCGAATGCAAGAGTTTCTTGGTGATGCATCGCATGAGCTGCGCACTCCACTGACAGTCGTTAAAGGTTATGTCGAGATGCTCAGCAAGGGTCAGATCACAGATCCTGAAACTCAATCTCGTGCATTTAAGCGAGTGAACTCCGAAATCATAAGGATGGAAGGTTTAATTCATGATCTTCTTCTCTTAGCAGAACTCGGCGAGAGTGCAGCACGTGAAAGCGAATTAATTGATCTCTCTGCAAAGCTGCGGGGATATGGAGAAGACTTTCAACTACTCCACCCATCGCGCAAGGTAGAAATTGAGATTGTTGACGGCTTAGAGATTCACACGGTAGGCGAATACGTCTCACGATTTATTCAGAATGCACTTAACAATATCTCTCGCCATACTCCAGAGAACGCTCCTGTAAAGATCACCCTCAAGAAGAACCTCAAGTCAATCACGCTGACTATTGAAGATGGTGGGCCAGGTCTACCTGAGAGTGCTTACCGAGAGAGAGTGCGATCACTTAATCGATTCGATCAATCAAGGTCTCGAGAAAATGGTGGTTCTGGTCTAGGAATGAGCATTATGGCTGCGGTCATTGCCAAACTTGGGGGAGAGTTCACTCTGCAAAAGAGCGATCTAGGTGGAGTTGCAGTTATAGCAACGTTTCAACGTTCATAGCCAAGATACGATTAGCGCCATGAGCGAAGTCGATGACATCTTGCAGCAGATGCAAAAGGAGATTCTCGACTCTTCGCAGTTAATTCGCGCCGTACTCTCTGGTCGCAGACGCAATATGCAGGTGGAGCATGAGCGCATTGATATGAGGCCTGTTGAGATCAAAGGCGTGCTTCACATTCAACTCTCCTACAGCGATGGTCGCGCCATGACCACTAAGAATTACCTACCCAAAGAGTTGCCATTTATCGATATAGCTCAATCGGGGTATTCAAATATTCTCATCGAGACGAAGACGCAGCTGATCACACTTCGCTTTTCTAAGAAGGGCGTGCCGCTAGTTAATCGCGCAGCTCATTCGGCAGAGCAGGTAATCGCTCATGACAATGTGAAGAAGCGGTTATTGCAAGCCTCAGATCCATTCTTGCGTGAAGTCGGAATTGCAGACGCCCGCGGATCAATCAAACCTTCGATGATGGATAAGTACAAGCAGGTAGAAGAGTTTCTCCGGTTACTCATCCCAACTCTTGATGATGCAATATCTTCTGGCCATATCGAAAAACCAAGTAAGGAGAAGCCACTTAAAGTTGTCGACTTAGGGTGTGGTCATGCTTATCTCACCTTTGCCGCTCATCAATATCTTCGAGCCCATTCAATTCCCGTCTCTGTGATTGGTATTGATGTTCGCCAGGCCTCTCGAGATCGAAATAACCAGATAGCGCAGAGATTAGGGATCTCAGATTCAATTGAGTTTCTTGCTGAAGAGATTTCTCAGACCAGTGTGAAAGATGCCGATGTGGCAATTGCATTACATGCATGCGATACCGCTACAGATGATGCAATCGCATGGGCGGTTAACGGGGGAGTGCCACTTGCTCTCTTTGCTCCATGTTGCCATCACGATATTCAAAAGCAGATAAAGGATGCACCTGCTCCTTGGTCCCTAGTTACTCGCCATGGAATCATGCGCGAACGTCTGGCCGATCTGATTACAGACTCACTTCGCATTCAACTGATGAAGATGAAGGGCTATCGAGTCGAGGCGATTGAATTCATCGGCGGAGTCCATACGCCTCGCAACCTCATGATTCGAGCGGTCAAGACAGGTGCGCCAGTTGATGCCGCTGAGCAAGATCGATATAGGCAGATGACCGAGGATTGGGGTATTACACCCGTTCTTGAAGGAAAATTGAACCGTTAGACTAGGCCCATGTCTAAGGTACTTGCCTCTCTTCCTGTCGGTGAAAAAGTCGGAATCGCTTTCTCTGGCGGGCTCGATACATCCGTAGCCGTTGCATGGATGCGTGATAAAGGCGCAGTCCCTTGCACCTACACCGCAGATCTTGGTCAATACGATGAGAGCAATATTGAGACTGTCCCAGATCGCGCTAAAGAGTATGGCGCCGAGATCGCACGCCTTGTTGATTGCAAGACACCTCTAGTTGAAGAAGGACTTGCTGCAATCGCATGCGGAGCTTTCCATATTCGCTCCGGAGGCAAGCAGTACTTCAATACGACTCCATTGGGGCGCGCTGTGACAGGAACACTTCTAGTGCGCGCGATGTTGCAGGATAACGTTGAAATTTGGGGCGATGGCTCTACATATAAAGGCAACGATATTGAGCGCTTTTATCGTTATGGATTACTAGCTAATCCTAATCTTCGCATCTATAAGCCATGGCTTGATGCGGACTTTGTGCGCGAACTCGGCGGACGTAAAGAGATGTCAGAATGGCTTGTTTCACATAATCTTCCGTATCGAGACAGCACTGAAAAGGCATATTCAACTGATGCAAATATTCTTGGTGCTACTCACGAAGCAAAGAACTTAGAGCAACTTGATGCCTCGATTGAAATCGTCACTCCAATTATGGGGGTCAAGTTCTGGGATTCATCTGTAACCATTCCATCCGAAGACGTAAAGATTCAATTTGTTCAAGGTCGCCCAGTTGCCATTAATGGCAAAGATTTCACCGATGTTGTTGCCCTGATGCAGGAAGCAAATGCAATTGGTGGCCGTCACGGTCTTGGCATGGCAGATCAGATTGAAAATCGCATCATCGAAGCAAAGAGCCGTGGCATCTATGAAGCTCCAGGAATGGCACTGCTCTTTATCGCTTACGAGCGCTTAATCAGCGCAATTCACAATGAAGACACTATTGCTAATTACCATGCTGAGGGACGTCGACTTGGTCGACTTCTCTACGAAGGCCGTTGGTTAGATCCTCAATCTCTCATGCTGCGCGAATCACTGACACGCTGGGTTGCATCGGCTGTCACAGGAGAGGTCACTTTGCGCCTACGTCGCGGAGATGATTACTCAGTTATTAATACAACAGGTCCAGCGTTGAGCTATCACCCAGATAAGCTTTCGATGGAGCGCACAGAAGATGCTGCCTTTGGTCCAACAGATCGCATTGGCCAGCTGACAATGCGTAATCTTGATATTGCAGATACTCGCGCAAAGCTTGAGATGTACCGCGAGCAAGGCCAGCTCGGCGGGGGAGAGTTCAAGCTCATCCGCCAACTAGAGGATTAAATTCGGTGGAAAATACGGTTAAGCGCCGCTCCATATTATTGGCGGGTATCGGTTATCTCTTTGCAGCCCTTCTGCACATCCCGGATAACATCTATAGATATGCGTTTGATAAAAATGCCCCTGTCCAACTTCTGACTCTAATCTCACTTGCAGTTGCATTTCTTGTTGCAATAATTGCTAGGCCATCGCGCTTTTATTTCGATAAGAAGTTGACCTATGCCGCTCTCTTTTTGATTCTCGCTGCAACAATCTCTTTGGTGCAAAGCGGCAACTTAGTTGGTGCACTCTATGGAGACTCTGGTCGCTTTGTAGGCCTGCTAAGCCTGATTGCTTTATTAATAGTCTCGGTCTTTCATGGGCAATTCTCTTTACGCTCATTTAGAGAACTTCTTTGGCTTTACCTCGTATCAATTGAATTGGTTTCCATTTTAGGTATCGCACAACACTTTGACCTCCTTGAATTTCCTGGAGCAGAGGGCGTCGCATCGACTTTTGGTAATACCGACTTTTATGCGGCTTATCTTGGAACTGCATTCCCGCTCCTTGTATTTCTAGCCCTCAAGGCAGGGCCACGTATGCGCCTTCTATTGGGCGCAATCGCCGTACTCAATATTTTTGCTCTCTACTGCGCTGGCCCATTACAGGCGTGGGTTGATTTGGCAATCGCGGTTGTCGGCGTAGCTATTTACCGAGTGCGCAAATACATCAAGCGATTTGAGTGGACGCTGAATGCGCGAACCTTTATCGGAACATTTGCAATCATTATTTGGGCAGAGTTCATATTCTTGATGCCATTTCTTGGAAGTTTCGTTCCGGTTCTTGGAAACGATATCCAGGTAAAGATCCGTGGCAACTTCTGGATTGCAGGTATTCGACAGTTCTTTGATCATCCAGCTTTTGGAGTCGGACCAGATCAATATGGAAATTACTACGAGCAGTACCGCACAATCGATGATCTCAAGGCCTACCCACTCATTCTGAGCAACGATGCTCATGCATCATCTGTTCAGACCCTTGCAACACTGGGTATCGCAGGAACCATTGGATTCATAGTTCTTCTTGCATTCCTTGTGCGCGCACTGTTGATTCTCTGGGATACCCGCAAGATCGATCGTGCATCAACATACTTCTTGGGTCTTTTCCTCTTTATCTACCTGACCAACTCATTTATTAGCCCAATCACCTTGTCCCATAAGTACATTTTCTGGGCAGTTGCTGGATTCATCGTTGGGCAGGTTTATCGCATCCGCAAGCAGTCACAAGCACCACGTCTATTAATTCGCACAACAGCAGTTGCACTTGTGATTGCGCTTCTACCTGCAGCCTTTGCATTTGCGCAAGGTCAACTGCATTACCTCAAGAGCGTAGATAAGTACGGAAAAGATAACAACGCAGTAATCGATTACACCCCATCACCAGTCTTGCCGTGCAATATGTATTTCGATGCCGAATTCACTATTCTTGAAAAGCAAGGCAACGATGCAGTCCTAGATCTTGCAAATAAAGAGCTCCAGGGCAATACACGCTGCGTTGCCGCCAATATCGTTATCGCCAAGTACCTGCTTAACATCGATGACATGGCGAGCATGAAGAGCTATGCCTATAACCTGCACGAGATCGCACCTGGGCGCGGAAAATCGATCGAATTGGCGATGTATTACGCCAATCGAACCCAAGATGCCACATTATTCGCATCCGTCCAGAAGGTGATGAGTGAGCTCAAGCTCGTCTATATTCCAGGCGCCCAGGGCTGAGGTATATTTACATTATGTCTTTTGAAGAGCTCATCGATCGGCTGAAATATCGCCTTGATGGCTACTTCCATTCAGAAAAGCGTGCAGTGAAGGCTCTCTCACGCCTTCTCGCATTCACCTTATTTGCGGCAATCATCACCACAGTTGTGCCGACCTTGGCCGATGAGCTCTCATCTGACCCTTCTTTGTTGGAGCCCGTAGCCAGCGCCCCGGCTGAATCCTCAACTGTGACTGTGGGCGAGAGCGCTACCGCGAGCGCTTCACCGACTGCCAACCCAACATTTAGCCCTGAGCCTTCAATTACCCGTCCAGCTATCTCAAACCCATCAGCGAGCGCCCTTCCAGAGTCTTCAGATTCGGCTACGGCAAATGGGCCAGGTGTGCCACTGGAGGATCAGCCTAAGTACATTTTGAAGATTCCCGCCTCAGGAGGTATCGACCCTCGGGCTGCCACCTACTTCCTGCCTCAGATCTACGCCGCATCGCAGGACCCAGATACTGAATTCACGATGGCATGCATCTCTGGCACAGGGGTGAGCCTCGATGCCAAGGTGAAGAAGGTGGCAAATAACGCTACCGAGGGAGATCTTCTTGTCTCAGGAGACCAATCTGGGCAGATCATCCTCTCGGGTGCGACCAATAAGGTGGTCAACGCCATCAACGGCTCTGGTGGCCTCTTTATTAATTCACTCAGCGGGGGTCTGGCTGGGCGCTCGCTCACCTTCCGCTTTGTAGCTGTCACAAAGCCGGTTGTCGACCCAACCTTCTGCTCGGCCGCCCGCTCTGGTTCCATTCTGACCCTGCGCGCCCTCGGCCTAGACCTCTCAACGGTGAAGGGGAGCGGCAAGCTCAAGTAGAGCTTTCAATCCTCACATTTACGCCTGAAAAGCTCACAAATATCGGGGAAACCTACGCTTTCCTAACTTTACTTTCCTCAAACCTGCAGTCTAGTATGAGCGCCAGTTCACCCCTAGGGTGGTTACTTCTGCCTACGTGAAAGGAGCATATCGATGACGTTGCACTCGCCATTGAGTGGTCCTGTCAACTCCGGATTCGGCGGAGGAAAGAAGTACAAGTCGAAGATTGTCTTCGGCGTTGCAGTCATGGCATTTGTTCCATTCTTGTTCTCAACCTTTGCAGCGAGCGTGACAGTTGGTAACGGAGCACTCGAATTCGGTCAAGGTTCACAGCAAGCAATCGCGTGCGATAGCAAGATTTACATCGCAATGGGCGAAGAGTGGCACGGTCAACCTACACAGAACGATCCTTCAGCTGGATTCTTCCGCGTTCGCGCAGTCACAGTTTCTAATCTTGATCTACAAAGCTGCGCAGGTAAGAAGTTGCGCATTCGTTTGATCGATGGAACTTCACAGGAAATTACAATCGGAACAATTCCTGAAGCAAAGGTCTTGCAGGTAACTATCCCTGCATCAGTTCCTACATCAAATATCAGCGATTCAACAGCGCTTCTACTTTCATATCTCACAGGTACTGGCACACCAATCTCAGGAACACTCCTATCAAGTGCTGCAGTCTCTGTCTCCGGTACATCTATCTACGATGGAAGCGTTCTCTCTGCAACTAATGCAGATGTCACCTTCTTCATCGATCCAGCTGCTGCAACGGTCAATATCGATGGCCAGCTGGTGCACCGCACAACAGTCGAAACAATCGACAACCCAGCTGCACAGGCAGCACCAGCAACGCCATAAGAGAATTCCCAGATAGCAATATCTGGGCATACCTAAAGGTTCATCATCCGCGATGAGCAAGAGGGTGCAATACAACCAGCGGAATCGTTAACTAGAATGGGGAATATAGGAATGGAAATCCTAAAGTTCGAGAACGCTCCGGCGCCTCGTAAATCAGCACCAAAGAAGAGCAATCTCAAGTCACTTGCTGGCCTTGCAACAGTTGCA